>JACXTT010000839.1_pt1 | contig 52340 bp, 40 predicted proteins | sample 9270951 | NCBI WGS metagenome assembly JACXTT01 (sample SAMN15532306, study PRJNA645909) | rock metagenome | isolation source: weathered quartz diorite | place: Puerto Rico | collected 2017-06-21
CTTCATCGGCGCGTTTCTTGAAATCCTGTTCGTCCATCATGGCTTGCCCTCAAAGGGTGCGCACGCTGATGCCCGCCAGCGCCAGCGACAGCCCGATCATGACCACCACCGTGATCCAGGCCGCAAGATTGTAAGCGCGCGAGTTGACCCAATCCAACATGATGCGGCGATTGTTGGCGAGCAGAATCATAAAAATAAGAACGATAGGTAATAATACGCCATTAATCACCTGCGAAAACAAAATCATTTTTATTAAAGGAAAACCTGGAATCAATACCACCGAGGCGCCAATTACAATCAGCAAAGTATAGAGCCAGTAGAAGATGGGGGCCTCGCTGAACCGCTTGTCCACACCAGACTCAAAGCCCAGTCCCTCGCAAACCGAATAGGCGGTGGAAAGAGGCAGAATGCACGCGGCGAACACCGAAGCGTTCAACAGGCCGGCGGTGAAAAGCAGTCGTGCATAAGCGCCAAAGGGCAGCAGGGCCTGCGCGGCTTCGGTGGCATCACGGATATCGCGCGGACCATTGGCCCAGATGGCGCCGGCGCATGCCACGATGATGAAGAACGCGACCACGTCGGTGACAATGCAGCCGAAGATGACTTCCAGGCGCGACTGTGCGTACTCCTTGGCGGTTATGCCCTTCTCGACAACCGCAGCCTGCAGATAGAACTGCATCCAGGGCGCGATGGTGGTGCCGACCATGCCGATCAGCATCTCGATATAGTCCCGATCCAGCATCAGCACGGGCCGAAAACTGTTCACCGCGGCTTCGGTCCAGTTGGGCTTTACTAGAAATCCGGAAATGATGTATGCCACATACAAGACGCACGCGAAAAGAAAGATCTTTTCCGCGCTCTGGTAATTCCCCTTGACGATGAGCAACCAGATGGCCACCGCGCCCAGCGGGACGGAGATGTAGCGCGAGACGTGGAACAACTCGAGCGAGCTGGCAATACCAGCGAAGTTTGCCATGACGTTGGTGAGGTTCACCAGCACCAGCAGCGTCATGACCACGAACGTGACGCGCAGCCCAAACTCCTCGCGGATGAGGTCGGACAGGCCCTTGCCCGTGACCGCGCCCATGCGGGAACACATCTCCTGCACGATGATCAGAGCAAGGGTAATGGGAATCAGGGTCCAGAGCGGCAGATAGCCCCAGCGCGCCCCGGCCTGCGAATACGTGTAGATGCCGCCGGCGTCGTTATCGACGTTGGCGGTGATGAATCCCGGGCCCAGGACGGCCAGGAACACCATGATCCGCGTACGCCAGGATTTCAGCATCGGCCGCTTCCATCACTTCTGCCTCAACACCGAGATAATGTCGTCCGCGGTGATCACGCCCGCCATGCGGCGGTCCTCATCCACTACCGGCAAAGCGAGCAGGTTGTACTTGTCGAACAGCTCGGTGACTTCGTCCTGCTTGTCGGTGACGGTGGCGGAAATAAGGATTTCGCTGGCAAGCTGCCGCAGCGGCGTTCCTCCGAGCGCCACAAACAACCGCGCCAGAGGCACCGTTCCCGCCAGGCGGCCCTCGGAATCCATTAGAAATAGCGCATTGAGGTTTTCGAGCTGGTCCTCATTGCCCTTGAGGGCCATCATGGCGTCGGCGACCGTGGCGCCCTCGTGCAGCGAGACGTATTCGGTGTTCATCATGCCCCCGGCCGTGTCTGCCTTGAATTCCAGCAGCTCGCGCACTTCGGACTCGGGGGCCACCTCCATCTCCTCGAGAATCTCTTCTGACGCGGATTCCTCCAGGCCTTTCAGCACGTCGGCGGCTTCGTCGGGCGACATTTCCTCGACGATGTCCGCCGCCTTCTCGGGCTCCATCGACTCGAGAATGCTGGCCTGCATCTTGGGGTCGACCTCGGAGAGCGCTTCGGCCGCCACTTCGCTATCGATGCTTTCAAAGATCGCGCCCCGCTCGGCCCGGCTGAGTTCCTCGACGATGTCCGCCAGATCGGCCGGGTGGATCTTCTCCAGCTTCTCGTGCGAGATGTTCAGACGCAGCCGCCGCTGCGGATCCGGCTCGATAATGTTACAGAATTCCCATCGTATGGAATTAGGTGGAATCGGGCGTTGCAGCTTGCGGACCAGCCGCGGCGGAAGCGCTCCCTCTACCAGCCGGCGGAAAATACTGCGGATGCCGACATCCACTTCCAGAATATAGAGCGAGTTCCGGCCAGCCCCGCCGGCGGATTCGTGTCCGTTGCCATGCCCGTTACCATTCCAGTTGCCGTTCTTGTTATGAATCTCGAATGTAACGTCGTTCACCCGGACCACCTTGCGGCCGTTAACGTCGATGATCTGCTGATCCAGGAGATCCCGCCCGATGCGCAGCATGTACTCGTCGGAATGGTAGGGGGTGAGCATTTCCTCGCTCAGGCGGATGCCATCGAGGGAAATCGAGGCTACCTGGTCGTGGCGCACGGTCAGCCAAACCCAGCCGCCGCTCACCAGAAACCGGTCGATGCGGGCCGGATGCACCAGCGGAACCAGGGCGGCATCGCGCACACGGCCGATGCGCCGGCCTCTGACATCGAGCACCGGGAGACCCACCAGTTCGGTGAAGAAAAGGAACGACTCCGCCATCGGCAACGTCCGGGCGCGAAATGTTACCCGAGCGCGACACGGGCGTTAGGCTTACCAGCCGGATGTGGTGCGCTCTACATGCAGATACTGCGCCTGTTCTCAATATGGCTCAGGCAAGCGTAGGCCGCAAGATTTTTCTTGTTTTTTTTGCCGGCGCCGGTTAACGAACGTCGATAGTGTACGGCATCAGCCGCATCATCCCGCCCTGGCTCCACAGGCGAAGCTGCCAGCGTTTCACCATGCCTCCCAGCCGGGACTCCATCGCACCTTCGGGCGATTGGCCGAACAGGAGGTCGAACACGCTGCGCTTGGGCGGATAGGTGACCAGGGTTACCCGTTCGCTTTTGGGGATCTTCGCCTTTTCCTTTACGATTTCGAGCGCCCGGTCGAGCCCGCCGAGCTCGTCGATCAGCCCGTTGGCTTTGGCCTGAGAGCCCAACCAGACTCGTCCCTGCGCGAGCGGCTCAATAGCGTCAAACTTACGCCGCCGCGCCGCGGCAACCTTCGTAACAAAACTTCGGTAGTTCTCCTCGATGTCGGAACGCAGCTTCGCGCGCCCGTCCGGCGTAAGGGGTTGGTAGTCGGAATCGATGGTGGCGAACCGCCCGCGGGAGAGCAGGTCCTTGGTGACGCCGAGCTTGTCGTAGAGTCCATGCAGGTTCGCCTTCCCGAACACCACGCCGATGGAGCCGGTGAGCGTCCCCGGGTACGCGACGACAGGGTCCCCCGTCATGGCAATGTAGTAGCCGCCCGAAGCCGCCACGTCCGACATGGAGATTACCATCGGCTTCTTCTTGCTGAGCAGGTTCATCTCGCGCCAGATAGAGTCGGAGGCGAACACCTCGCCGCCCGGCGAATCGATGCGGACGATGACGCCTTTAACGCCTGCATCGTTGCCCACGCGGCGCAACAGTTTGTCGAAGCTCTCGGACTCGATTCCGTTATCGCCGGAAAAGTCCGAGCCGCCATCGCCGCGCGAGATGCCCCCTTCGCCCGTAATCAGAGCAACACGCTGCTTGCCGTCCAGGCCGGCTGATGCGGCTGGTATTCGCAGGTAATCGCGCAGCGAAATCTTCTTGAGATCGCCAGAGTTGAGCTTGGCCTTGACTTCGTCAAACATCTGGTCTTCGTAGAGCAGGCCGTCGATCAACCCCTGGTCGTGCGCCTGCAGGGATAGGAACGGGCCCCGGTCGATGGTGGCGCGAATCTGGTCCGGCGTCTTCTTCCGGGCATCCGCTATGCTCTGGACCATATTGCCGTACAGGTCGTCGATGACGCTGTTCAGCACCTCTTTGGTTTCGGGGCTCATCGAGGTGCGCGTAAACATGTCGCCGAAGTCCTTGTATTTGCCGACGTGCTCGATTTCGATCTGCACGCCCAGCTTGTCGGCCGTGTTCTTGAAGTACGTGAGCTCGAACCGCATGCCCTTCAGGTCCAGCTCATCTTCGGGGGCCATGTAGACCCGGGTGGCGGCGGTCGAGAGATAGTACTCGCGCGCGCCGGGAGTTTTCAGGTAGGCATATACCGGCTTACCCGATTTTTTGAAATTTTCGAGGTCGGCGCGCATCTCCTGGAGCTTGCCCCACCCCACCGCCAGGTTGCGCGGCTCGAACACAATCGCCTTGATGCGGCTGTCGGCGGCCGCTTTGCGCAGAGTGGCCCAAACATCCACCACCGTGGGCGGCGTCCGCTGTTGAAGGAAAGGAATGGGGAACTCCATCGGAGCCCGCTCCGGTATTTCGCCTTCCATTTCCATCACCAGCGTCGAGCCGTCGGCGACCGCCGGGGGTTTCTCCCGCATGCGCGCGACGGCGAACACGGCGATGACGAGGAACAGACCGGTCAGAATGATGCCGGTCAGCACACCAATCAGAAATTTGGCCATTGAGCCTCCTATGCCCCGGAAAGGATCAGATCGAAGCGGCGGTTCACCTCGCGCAGATACGCGGCGTCCCCGCCCTCCAGCTCGACCGTGGCCGAGCCCGTGTAACCAATTTCGTGCAGGGCTCTGTAGACCTCCGGCCAGTTGATGGCTCCTTCACGAAGGGGAGTCCATTTGGCTACATCGTTCTCGAACTTGAAATCCTTGATGTGCAGCTTGATGATTCGCTTGCCCAGCGTGCGAATCCAATCCTGCGGATATCCGGAGATCACCACGTTGCCGACATCGAAATACGCGCGAATCCACGGGCTATTGAATTCGTCGATATAGCGCGCGAACTCGAGGGGACTGAGCAGAAACTTATTCCAGACCTCCTCGATCCCGATGATCACATTGAATTGCTGGGCCATGGGGATGAGCTTGCGGATCTCATGCTGGGAGCGCGTCCAGGCGTCGCGGTAGCGCGTCTCGGCGTTCACCACCGCCGGCACCAGCAGAACCGTCTCCGCTCCCCAGAAATGCGCGTTGCGCAAGCTGGTTTCCATGCCCTTTACGCTCTCCGCTACCACGGCGGGATCGGACGAGGAGAGCGGATACTTCCAGTGGGCCATATTCATGACAGAGTGGATGCGCAGCCCGGTCTTTTCCGAGGCTTTCTTCACTTCTTCGGCCTCATGTTCGTCCGGCATGGTGGGACATTCGACCTGCTCGAAGCCGGCATCACGAGCTATCTGAAAACGGTCCGTGTAGCTGCCGCTCTTCGGAAGCATCTCAAACTCCACGGCCTTCTTGATGGGCAGCCGCGCCGGCGCCGCGTTCATCAGGGCAGCCCCACCCGTGGCCAAAAATGTTCGTCTGTTCATTCTCATTCCTTATGCGAAAGCCAGTCCCAATTCGCCACCGACTTTCCGGATGTAACGCTTTCCCTCGTCGTACTCCTCGGCGGTCTTCAGGTGCTCGAGCATCAGCGGCGCGTCGACCGGAAGCCTGGAAAGCTCGCTGAGGTATGCCCGGTAATCCACTTCTCCGCGCCCCGGCGCCACTTCGACGAAATGCACGTTCATCTCCGGGATCCATTGCAGATCTTTAGCATGGCACGACGCGATCCAGGGGCCCAGTTCGCGGAAGCACTCGGAGATGAACTCGCCGCTGCGGTAGAACTTGGCGGGGCTGTTAATACCGTTGCAGACGTCCATGTGGACGGCGAATCCCGACCGGTCCACCGCTCGCAGAAGTTTCAAATAGGCATCCGGCCCGTCCGGCAGGCTCCAGCCCATCATCTCTATGGTGAATTTCGTGCGCTTGGGCTTCACCTCGTCGATCACGCGCCGGCAGTTCTCGACCGTCGCGTCGAAAAACTCCTGCGAAAGATTCTTGGGATTAGGTCCGTACCAGACCGTTGGATTGTAGGAGCCGGCAATATCTGGACAGCAGCGCGCCCCGACCGCCTCCGCCAGCGCCAGCCGCTCCGCCACGTAACGGAGATTCTTGGCGCGCTTTTCGGGATCCGGATCGAGCATGTTGACCCAGGCCCCGACCTCGGCGATCACCACGTTCTCGGCGGCAAAAGCCTTTTCGATCTCGCCGACGCCTGCCGTGTCGTCTACCTTGGCAGGCGGGCAGTAGGCCGCGCTGTATCCCAGGCGCCGGTGCTCGCGGGCCAGTTCCCGCGGATCATCGCTCTTCAAAAAGATGGGACCACCCAGCCGGATGGGCCGCGCGGACGACGATGCCAGGGGAGCTGCCAGGGCTCCGGCAAACTCCCGCCGCGTGAGGGGAATCATGTAGAGATTCTATCAGCCGCACGGAGTGCGAGCTGAAACTACGATTGGCGCAACGAATCGAGACGAAGGGAGAAACCTGGCTAATGAGCCGGCGTGAGTTCGCCGCTGATCGCGATCTTGATGATCTTCTTCTGTACCGCGTATTGAACCAGCTGAGCCTTGTTGTGAATGTCCAGCTTGCGCATTAGATTGAACTTGTGCGCTTCGACGGTCTTCACGCTCAGGTTGAGGGTGCAGGCGATCTCTTTAACCGAGTTGCCTTCGGCCAGCATTTTCAGCACTTCTTTCTCGCGCTGGGTGAGAGTGGCAAAGCGCGGCAGCCGCTGGGTGGACTTCACGCGCGAGCGAAAATCGTCGACTAGCTGCGAGAGCATGCGCGGGCTGAGGTAGCTCCCGCCGCGGTGCACTTCCCGAATGGCGTTCAACAGTTGCAGCGCCGGGCTGTCTTTAAGGACGTAACCCGCCGCCCCAGATTCCATGCACTCGACCAGGTAGTCTTCATCGTCATACATGGTCAGGAACAGGACACGCGTTTCCGGCCGGTTTTTGCGGATCTGGCGCGTCGCCTCGAAGCTGCTCACCCCAGGCATGCCGATGTCCATCAGCACCACGTCCGGCTTCACTTCGGCTGCCAGGGCAATGGCGTCGACCGCGTTCGACGCTTCGCCTACGGGCTCCATATCGGGCTCGGAGGCAACCAGGGTCTTGATACCCTGGCGAAAAAGCGTGTGGTCATCCGTCAGAAAAACTCGAATCTTGGCCATATTCAGCGTGCGTTCTGTGTGGCTCTCACCACAGATCCTTTCTTGCCGGCGTTGGCGATGGGGAGCTCCACGGAAATTCGTGTGCCGCGGCGCGGCCGGCTGACGATCTCCAATTTCCCACCGAGCAGCGCAACCCGTTCCCGCATGCCTGTCAGGCCGAAGGAACCTTGTTTTTCGAGCGCCGCCTTTACCTCGAAGCCAATACCATCGTCGTCAACGTTCAGCCTCAGTACTCTATCGGTGGAATGCAAGGAGAGGTTTACGGTGGATGCCTGGGAATGCTTGGCAATATTATTGAAGCATTCCTGGGCCAGGCGGAACGCGGCGATGGCGGTTTCGCGGGGCAGCGCGGCCAGCCGCGCCGGCAGATTCAGCCGAAGGCAGCCGGGGTAGACGCCCCGAAAACGGTTGGCCATCTGGCGCAGCGCGGCCGCCAACCCCAATTGTTCCAGCACGGCCGGACTCAAGGCGGCGATAATGCGCCTAATTTCGCCGATGGTACGCTCGGTCAGCTCGCGGGTTTCGGCGACCGGCCGGCGCAGATCGGGGGGCGCGGCCTTCCCCAATAGTTCCAACTTCAGCCGGATGCAAAGAAGCGACTGGCCGGCCTCGTCGTGCAGCTCCCGGCTGATGCGGCGGCGCTCCTCCTCCTCGATCTGCATCATGTGCTCTGCGAGTTCGCGCACCTGCTGCTCGCGACGCGCCAGGTCCTCCATCAGCCGGGTTTTTTCGGCCACGCGAAGGCAGCGCTCGGCGGCGGCATCCAGCAGCTCCAGTTCGCGCGGCAGCCAGTGGTATTCGCTCGAAAACGCAAGCTGCAGCACCCCGGCCACGCGTCCATCGGCCGCCAGCGGCACGGACCAGAACCAGGGATAGCGGGCCCGCAAATGAGGATCGAGGATCAGGGCGTCGGCCAGCTTGCCCGACGCAAAGGCGCGGGGCCGGGCCAGCCCTCGCAGAAGACGCGGACCGGGCGGCGCGCCATCGAACAGCAGCATGCTGCCGTCCGCGGCATGACAGAACTTGCGCAGCGTCTGCAGAAGCCGCCGCAGCAGGTCGTCCAGACTTTTGGCCTGAAGCTCGGCGCGAAAGAGGCTGTAGAATGCCTGGGTCTCAGCTTCGCGCACCTGGTAGTACGCGTTATTCAATGTCAGGATGATGCAGAATTGCAGCTGCGCGCGGGCCCAGCGGAAATTCTTGTACTCGTCCGGATAAGAAAGGATCAGGACTGGGTCGAGGCCGCGGTCATACTCGCGCAGCGCGCGCACGATCCCGGCCGGTGGCACATTGAGTTTGGCCAGGCGGCGGCCGCTGTACTCGACCAGCTCGAAGAAATCGTTGATGGGCCGGGCCTCCGAGAAGATGCGCGCCGCCGCGCCCGGCGTGATATCGCATAGCGCCTTGATCTGCCGTGCGTCAAAGCGCCGCTTGCGCAGCTGGGCCCGAAAACGCGAATCGAGATCCGCGGCGTGCGGCTGGAGGACAAACGACAGGCGTTCGAGGTGGACGCGGAGCTGATCGCTGAGCACATCGGCGGCATCCGCCAGGACTGGGGTGGTTGCGGGAGAACGCACGGGTAGAGAAATATGGTGCGTTCAGGAGGCGGTGTGTCTCCGTGAATTCACCGCGCGCCGTGTGCTTTGAGGGCCGCCGCCACCTGATCAAACCCGTTGGCGACTGCGGCGTGCAGCGGGGTGGCGCCGGATTTGTTGGCGGCGTTGGGATCGGCGCCTCGATCCAGCAGCAGATTCACCACTTCCAGGCGGCCCATGGAAGCCGCATCGTATAGGGCGGTTGCGCCAGACTGGCTTTCCCGGGCTTCGCGGTCGGCGCCGTGGTCGAGCAACAGGGCTACCAGATCGCGGTGGCCGGCGAGCGCGGCATCGTGCAGCGGTGTAGCTCCTTCGGCGTTGCGGGCGTTGACGCCGGCGCCGTGCCCGATCAGCAGGCGCGCGATCTCGACATTGCCTTTGAGCGCGACGGTATCGAGCGCTGGAGCGCCCGATTTTCCACGAGCGTCGGCATCGCAACCGCCGTCCAGAAGAATGGCGACCATGCCGGACTGGCCTTTAGCGATGGCGTCCTCCAGGAGGCTCGACCCACCGCTCGCTCCCCTGGCGAGCAGCAGCCGGACCATTTCGCCATGCTGCGACCGGGCGGCATTGTCCAGCGGCGTCGCGCCGGATTGATCCTGAGCGTCCAATTGCGCGCCGTGCGCCAGCAGCATTTGGACCACATCCAGATGCCCGTGCAGGGCAGCCACATGCAGCGGAGTAGCGCCGGACTCCGGATTCCGGGCGTTCACTGGAGCGCCTTTTTCGACTAGCAGGGCCGCTGTATCGACATAGCCCTTCTCGGCGGCTTCATCGAGCGGCGCTGCGCCAGAGTGGTCTCGGGCATTGATGCCGGCGCCATGAGCGAGGAGCAGCGCGGCAATGTCGTGACTCCCATGGCCCGCCGCGAGATGCAGCGGGGTCGCCCCGGAACCATAGGTGGCCTTAACGTCCGCACCGTGGTCTACGAGCAGCGCCACAATCCCGGTATTCCCTTTGATGATGGCGTAATGCAGTGGCGTGGATCCGGCCTCGGGGTGGCGCGCGTTCACGTCCGCGTGATAGGCAAGCAGCAGTTCGACGATTTCGGTGTTGCCGTTCCAGGCTGCGTCGAGCAGCGGAGTGGCGCCGAGGCGATCGCGGGAATCGGGATCGGCGCCGGCCTGAAGCAGTGCCCGGACCCGGGCGGCGTCGTTGGCCGTTACAGCATCATGCAATTCGCCGGGCGCGGGTACACCGGCGAGCAGCGCGGCCCACAAGAGAGCGCTCGGAGCGATCATGGACGCCCGGCATCGGGGAAGCCCACGTACTGCACTTCCTCTTCGAGCGTAATGCCAAACTCGCGCTCGACGCGCGCTTTCAGATCGGCGATGAGCGCGCGCAGGTCGGCTGCCGTCCCGGCCCCGGCATTATAGAGAAGGTTGGCGTGGTAAGTGGCGACGTGGATGTCTCCGCGCACCATACCCTTGGCGCCGACTTCTTCGAGAAAGTAAGCGGCCGGCACCTTGCCTTCGCGGATGACGCGCGCCGGCACCCGCCCGGCAACGCCCGCGGGCAACGCCGCCACAAGCAGGTTCTTGAAAACGCTACCGGCGCACTTCATGGTGACGGGAAACTTCTCATTGCGGACTTTGACGATGTCATCCGCGATCTTGCGCAGTTCAGCGGCGGATGCAGCTTCCATTACCAGCTCGGTCGAGAAGATGATCCATTCCTTATGCCGCTTGAAAACGCTCTCGCGATATTGGAACTCGCAGGCCTCGTTGTCGAAGACGCGCACGTCGCGCCCGTCGTAAAAACGCACGTTGCGGACGCGCTCCGAGATGGAGTGGCCATAGGCGCCGGCGTTTCCGTAGACGGCTGCGCCCACTGAGCCGGGAATGCCGGCCAGAGTTTCGAGGCCCTTCAGTCCGCGGTCGACAGTGAAATCCACAAGGTCCTGGAGCACCGCCCCGCTATCGGCGGTCACGCGGTTGCCGGCCGCGAGGATGCGATCGGCCGTGAACCGCAGCACGATGCCGCGGAATCCTTCGTCCGATACAATAAGGTTCGTTCCGCCCCCGATCACGACGTAATCCTGGCCGCTCTCGCGGGCGACGATCAAGGCTGCGATAAACGGTTCGACGCTGGCGGTTGCGGCATAGATGTCGGCCGGGCCGCCGATGGCGAATCGCGTGTAGCGGGAAAGGGGAGCGCCGGGAAGGACGGTTAAATCCGGAATCGCGGCGAGACGTGCTAGCGTCTCTTCCGTGTGGACCATCAATTCGATTATAGAGGAGGGCTTCGAAATCCATGGCGAGTCAGGCAGTACGCGCGGTGAAAACGGGCTTCCAAGGTTTTCCCGCCGAGGGCGTGCAGTTTCTCCGTTCGCTTACGCGCAACAACCGCCGCGAGTGGTTCCAACCGCGCAAGCACATCTACGACGAGCAGGTGAAGGCGCCTATGGCTGAACTGGTCGGTGCGCTTTGCGCCGAGATGATGCATTTCGGCCCGCATTACGTCGCCGAGCCGGCCAAGGCCATTTACCGCATCTACCGCGACACGCGCTTCAGCAAGGACAAGACGCCGTATAAGACCCACATTGCGGCGATATTTCCGCGGCGCGGCATGGAGAAACATGGCGGCGCAGGTCTATACTTCAGCGTCTCGCCGAAAGAGATCGAAGTCGCAGGCGGCGTCTACATGCCAGGGCCGGATACGCTGCTGGCCCTCCGCACGCATCTGGCGGAGCATCACGAAGAGTTCCGGAACATCATCGGGAGCCGGAAGCTGCGAACGCTCGTGGGCGAAATGCATGGCGAGCAGCTCTCACGCGTGCCCAAGGGTTTTGCATGCGACCATCCGGCCGCCGACTTGATCCGGTACAAGCAGTGGCTGTTCTACGTGATGCTCGACCCGTCGCTCGCCACGACGCCCAAGCTGCTGCCCGAGGTCCGCAAGCGCTTCGAGGCGATGATGCCGTTCGTTGAGTTTCTGAACCAGCCGCTGGTACAGGCGCGGCGAAAAGACGAAGGCTCGTTTTTTCGGGTCTGAGAAGCATTGGACAGCCGCCGGCGCCTGTCCTACCTTGGTCTGGATGGAGTCGCGCCGCGCGTGGTGGCCTTATGGAGTGCTGGCCGCCGAGGTTCTGGCGTTCTACCGGCTCGTGCTCTTCGTACCCGGGTACGTGATTCCGTGGGACATCCAGGATTACCATCTGCCGCTCGCGACCTTCATCGCGAATTCGCTGCGGCGCGGCGAGTTGCCCTTGTGGGACCCCTACACTTATTGCGGGGTGCCGTTCTACGCCAACATTCAGGCGCAATTGTTTTACCCGCCGACGCTGGTTGCCATTCTGGCCAGCAACGCCGTCGCTCCAGATCATCTGCTGTACTTCCTCGAGCTGCAGCTCATCGGGCATGTGCTCGCGGCGGGCATCTTTACTTACTGGCTGCTGCGGCGGCTGGGGGTTGCGCCGGTTGCAGCCACAACAGGCGCGACGGTATACCAGCTTGGCGCATTTTTTGCGTCGCAGACCCAGCACCTTGGCGCGATCGATACCGCGGCGTGGCTGCCGCTGGCGTTTTGGGCGGTGATTGCGCTCGCCCAGAAGCCGGGGCTGATTTACGTCGCTGTCCTGGCATTCACGTTCGGCATGTCCCTACTGGCGGGAATGCCGGCCGCCGCGACCGTAGTGCTGGGCGGCTCGATTCTTGTAGCGCTCACTTACGTTGCGTTTCGCGAGGCTTCGCCGAAGCTGCTGTTATGGGTGGTTGCGGCGGCGGTGTGGGGTCTTCTGCTGGCGGGCGTTCAGTTGCTACCCACCGCGGAACTTACACATTACAGCGTGGCGCGATTTCGCAGCGACTTTCTGGCGGGACGAGGGGGGCTGCCGGTCCAGTCGCTGGTTTCGCTCGTTCTGCCGAATCACTACTCGGTTTTCGATCTGAAGCATTACTCTCTTTCCTACAATCCGACCTTTCTTTACACCTACTGCGGAATCGCGGGTTTGATTCTGGCGGCGATCGGGGCAGCGCGGCGGCGACGGCTTTCGTGGATCTTCCTGATCGTGACGGTGGTCGCTGCCTTTGGGATGCTGGGCGAATTTACGCCCGTAGGAAAGGCCGCGCTCGTGATGTTGCCGCACGCCTTCCAGTCATTCGTTTATCCCGACGAGGTTCTGGCGCTGTTCACCCTGGGGATGGCGGTGCTCGCCGGGCTGGGGGCCGAGCGGTGCAACCGGCGGTTTTGGGGACATGTGCTACTGTGTGTCACGGCACTCGATCTCATCGCCGTCAGCTCGAGCCGGGCCCTGAATACCGGGACCACGCGCGACGACCCGGGATTTTCGTACGAGCAGCTTAACGGCAGCCGGGAATTGCTCGCGCGGATACGCGCACTGGTCAACCAGGCCAATCCGCCGGGGCGCATCGATACTGTCAATGACTCACTCCGATGGGCGATGACGGCGCCCATAACTGAGATTCCCACGGCGAACGGCAACGATCCGCTTGCGTTGGAGCGCTACTTGCAGGTGCGGCTCAGCCTGGTGGGGAGCGGGGCGCGCTGGGGGCGTTATTATCAGGTGTCGGTTCCGGATTCACCCGTGCTGGGCCTGCTCAACGTGCGGTATCTGCTGTCTTACACCCCTCTGGCGAGCACCGCGGTGGTCAAGATCAGCGATGTGCCCGCCAGCACCGTTTACGAGAATCCGCGCGTACTGCCGCGGTTTTTCCTGGTGAACCGCATCGAACGAGTCGCCGGCATGGAGCAGGGACTCGAGATTCTGCGGTCGTCTCGATTCCGGCCGAGCGAATCCGCGATTGTGGAAGGCCCGCCGCCGTTTGGCGACCAGGACAGAACGCGGGCCAATCCGGCGGTTCGGGTGATTCAGTACACAGCGCGGCATGTGGTGCTCGAGACCGACGCGGACCACGCCACGTCTCTCGGGACGAGCGAGAGCGATTACCCTGGCTGGCGGGCTTACCTGGACGGGCGCAGGCAGCGGATTTTCCTCACGAACGTGGCTTTCCGCGGGCTGCCGGTTCCCGCGGGCCGGCACCAAGTCGAAATGAGCTTCAGTCCGGCGATCCGGTGGCGCGGCGCGGCCGTCAGCGCCATCGCCTTGTGCGGATTGTTGGGGATCGCGATAATGGCGGGAAAGCAGCCATGGACTTCGTAGCGCAGCTCAAATCTTCGGTCGATATCGTGCAGGTCATCCAGGAGTACCTGCCGCTGCGCAAGGCGGGCGCTTCCCGCTATGTGGGCCTGTGCCCGTTCCACAACGAGAAGACGCCATCGTTCTCGGTCAATACGCTTCACCACCGGTACTACTGTTTCGGCTGCGGCGCCAAGGGCGATGTCCTGAACTTCGTAATGGAAATCGAGAGCCTCAGCTTCTACGAAGCTCTGAAGCTGCTGGCCGACTCGCACGGAATTCCGATGCCCAAGCGCTCGGAATACTCCGACCCCGAAACCAGGCTGCGGGCGGCGCTCTACCAGATGCACGAACTGGCGGAAGAAGCGTTTCGGGCGAACCTGCAGGGCGCGGCAGGGACCGAAGCGCGCGGCTATCTAGAAAAGCGCGACGTGGCGCCGGAGGTCGGGGCGGAGTTCGGCCTGGGATATGCCGAACGCTCGGGGCGGGGCCTGGTGCGGCTGTTTGAGAAGCACAACTTTACAACCGAGCAGATGGATGCCTCTGGGCTGGTGCTCAAGCGCGAGGATGGCACCTTTTATGACCGCTTTCGCCACCGCCTGATGTTCCCCATCCACAACGAATCCGGCAAGGTGATCGCGTTCGGCGGGCGCGCGCTCGATGCGGGCGAGCAGGCCAAATATCTCAACTCTTCGGAAACTCCGATCTACCGCAAAAGCTACGTTCTGTACAATCTGCATCGAGCCAAGCAGGGCATCCGCCAGTCGGATCGCGTGGTGCTCGTGGAAGGATACATGGACGTGATCGGCGTATACGCTTCGGGGGTACACGAAGTGGTGGCCAGCTGCGGGACGGCGCTCACGCCGCATCAAGTGCAAGCCATGAAGCGGCAGTCCGGCAAGATTGTGATCAACTTCGATCCCGACACGGCCGGCGCCAACGCCTCCGAGCGGGCTATCAACCTGCTGCTGGATGAGGGGATGCACGTGCGCATCCTCGAACTGGACGGCGGCCTCGATCCCGACGAGTTCTGCAAGCAGCGCGGAGCAGAAGCTTATGGCGCGAAGCTGAGCGCAGCCAAAAATTACTTCTACTGGCTGGCCGACCGCGCGCGCGGCAAGTACGACATGCGCACCGCCGAAGGGCGCGTCGCCGCGTTTCAGTTTCTGTTGCCGGCGGTGCAGCGGCTCTCCGACAATCTGGAGCGGTTGGCCGTGGTCAACGATGTCGCGGGATATCTGGGGGTGGACCCCGGCCCGGTGCTCGAAAGCTTCCGCAAGGCCGCGGCCGAGCGGCGTGAGAAAACCGTCAAGCCGGCCGCGGAGCCGGTGCGCGCGGTGGAACGCATTCTGCTGAACCTTTTTCTAGTGAACGCGGACGCCCGTTCGCGCTTGTTGCCCCGCCTGCGTCGGATGCCGGGGCTGGCTCAGTTTGCGACCCGGCGAATTTTCGAGGCGATTCTGGCGCTGGACGAGGCTGGAAGCCCGGTTCTGTTTTCCGATCTGGATGCCCGCCTCGAAGATAACGACCGCGCCCTATTGGCGTCGACCGTCCTTACCGATGAAACAGATAGAGACGCCTTCTCGCTCGAGCAGGGCCAGGAATGCCTATTGACTCTGGAGGGCTCGCAGCGCGATAGCGAGAGGGCTGAGCTGAAGGTGAAGGTGAAACAAGCGGAGCGCGACGGCAACCTGGCCGAGGCATTCCGGTTGAGCGCGGAACTGTCGCTTATGGACAAGAGTTAGTATTCCGGACGGGTATGGGGCCGTTTTTGAATGTTGCCGCGTTGTACAATATTGAAGGTTAGTTTCAGGGCAACGGTGAGCACGGGGGCTCTCTGTGGCAGTCGAGGATAAATACGATCGTCTCGCTCGGCTCATGACTGTGGGCAAGGAAAAGGGCTACGTCCTTTACGACGAAGTCAGCGAGGTCCTGCCTACGGACCTCAATGGCGGCGCCGATCTGGACGATCTCCTGGCAGGTCTGGATGTTGCCGGCATCGAGATCCTGGAAGAGCCGAAGCTCGACGCCAAGATCGAGGAAACCGATGAGCTTCTGGATCTGGACCTGCTGCCCACCCCAGCCGGCGACAAGACCAACGATCCGGTGCGCATGTATCTGCGCGAAATGGGTGCGGTGCCGCTGCTCACCCGCGAGGGCGAAGTCGAGATCGCCAAACGCATTGAGCGAGGGCAGAACACGGTGCTCAAGGCGATGTCGCAATCGCCGCTGGTAATTCAGAAAATCGTCGGCATGGGCGAAGAGGTGGAGCGCGGCAATCTGCCGGCGCGCGACCTGGTGCAGCTCTCTGACCCGCTGGTAACCGATGAAGTGCTCGAAGAAAAGAAACGCGAGTTCCTGAGCGCCGTGGAAGAAGTATCGCGGCTCTACAGAAAGCTGCTGCAGGGACGACAGAAACTGCTGGCCGTGCCTCGCGGCATGAAGCCCAAACAGCACCGGCGGCTGCGCTGGGAGCTGGGCCGGCTGGTAGTCCGGATCGGGCGCCACATACGGGCGATTAAGTTCCAAAGCCTGGTTCTGCGCCACCTCATCGACTGCATCCGCTGCGCGGTAGAGGAAGTCAAACCGGTGGAGCGCGAACTGGCGCGGGTGCAGAGAAAGCTGGAGCTGCTGCCCGGCGCCTCGCTTCCGGCCGGGCGGGCCATCGGCTTTAAAGAGCTGCGCCGCGAGCAACGAAACTCCCTGCAGCGCATGCAGCAGCTCGAAGAACAGTACGGAGCTTCGGCCACCGAGCTGCGCCGCACCTACCTGATCATCACCAAGGCCGACCAGCAGGCCGAAGTCGCCAAGAAGGAACTGATCGAAGCCAACCTGCGGCTGGTGGTCTCCATTGCCAAACGTTATACCAATCGCGGGCTGCAGTTCCTGGATCTGATCCAGGAAGGCAACATTGGCCTCATGAAAGCGGTGGACAAATTCGAGTACCGGCGCGGCTACAAGTTCTCGACCTACGCCACGTGGTGGGTCAGGCAGGCTATCACGCGCGCCATCGCGGACCAGGCGCGGACCATCCGCATCCCGGTCCACATGATCGAGACCATCAACAAGCTGATCCGCACGTCCCGGCAGCTCATCCAGGAACTGGGCCGCGAGGCCACCAATGAAGAGCTGGCCGAGCGCATGGAACTGCCGGTCTCGAAGGTGCGAAAAGTCCTGCGCATTGCGCAGGAGCCCATCTCGCTCGAAACACCGATCGGCGAAGAGGACGAATCGCATCTGGGCGATTTCATCATCGACCGGTCGGGGATCTCGCCGTCCGAAGCTGTGATCAATCTCAACCTGCGTGAGCAGACGGCGCAAGTGCTGAAAACTCTCACCCCCCGCGAAGAAAAAATCATCAAGATGCGCTTCGGCCTGGAAGACGGCAGCGAGCACACGCTCGAGGAAGTCGGCCAGAATTTCGCCGTGACACGCGAGCGCATCCGGCAGATCGAAGCCAAGGCCCTACGCAAGCTGCGCCACCCCAGCCGCAGCCACCGGCTGAGGACGTTCTTGCAGGACGGGGCCCGAGAAGCGTAGCCGTTACCGAAACAGCCGCCCGATCCACTTCTCTACAATCGGCCCAGCCTTCGACGGAAACTTGTGCCCGCCTTCGAGCATGTGGAACTCCACATCGTCAGCGCGGAGGCGTAAGCGTTGGGCGTAACTTTCGGTTACAGCAGGCGCGTAAAATTCGTCTTCCTGGCGCGCGATGTGCAGCAGCGCGGCTGAAACCTTCTGATACGGGCCATCCTCCCAGTTCTTGGGAACGCCGCCGCAGATGCCTATCACCCCGCGCACGGCTTCCGGATGGGTGGCGGCGAACCGGTAATTCATCCCCACCGGCTGTGAGAAGCCAACAAGCAGGCGGCGCCCGGCGGGGATAGCATGCTGCCCTCCAACCTCGTCGAGCACGTAGCGCAGCATGTCATGGTGCAGCCGCACGGATTCCTCCGAATGCTTGTGCGTGGCCCAGCAGTAACCCACCTCGCTCGAATGCGGCCCTAGGAAGAACTGGCTGGGCGCCTGGAGGGCGGCGATTACGTGCCGCGGGCCCAGCAGGTTCTGCGTAAGCCGAAGCATGACTTCCGGATTGGATCCGAATCCGTGCAGGGCCGCGACCAGCAGCGTTGACGCGTCAACGCCGGGCGGCACATAGAGCAAGTAGTGGCAGTCCAAACGCGCGCTGAACGTCCGCCGCTCCGCCGCTTCAGAAGGCATTTCCTGAGTTGTACCATGGACTGGCATGAGCAAAACCGCGCTGATCACCGGAGCGTCGTCAGGCATCGGTTACGAACTGGCGAAGCGATTCGCACGCGACAAAACGAATCTGGTTCTCGTCGCCCGCGACGAACCCCGGCTCAACCAGATCGCCAACGAGATCCAATCCGCGCACCACGTCTCGGTAAAAGTGATCCGGGCCGATCTTTCGCGCGCCGCCACTCCGGCCGAGGTCTATGCCGAGACGCTGCGAGCCGGGATCGCCACGGATTATCTGGTTAATAACGCCGGCTTCGGCCTCGGCGGCCCATTCCTGGAAACGGATCTGCAGGGAGAACTGGACATGCTTCAGGTCAACATCGTCTCGCTGGTTCACCTGACCAAGCTTTTTCTTCGTGACATGCGCGGGCGGCACTCCGGTGGAGTCCTCAACGTGGCCTCGACGGCCGCATTTCAGCCCGGCCCGCTCATGTCTATTTACTATGCCAGCAAGGCTTTCGTGCTGTCGTTCACCGAAGCTCTGGCCGAGGAACTGAACGGCACCGGTATCACCGCTACGGCGCTTTGTCCCGGCCCGACCGCAACGGATTTCCAGCGGCGCGCAAAAATCGAAAATGTGCGCTTGATGAAATCGAAACCGCTGGGAATGATGAGCGCCGCGGAAGTGGCTGAAACCGGCTACCGTGGTTTTCTCGCGGGCAAGGCTGTCGTGATTCCGGGGTTCATGAACAAGGTCGGGGTGCAATCGCTGCGCATCAGCCCGCGCGCCATGGTGCGAAAGGTCACGCGCAAACTGCAGGAAGGCTGATCCGCCTCACGCCAGGTGGCGCAATTTGCTGACGCGGCCCACCTCAACCCATTCGACCACGAAGATATTGCCGGCGTGATCGAAACATGCGCCGTGCGGGCAGACGAACTTTCCGGGAGTGAACTTATCGCGCGGTTCCTTGCGCAGATCCTTCCAGGTGTTGGCGGCCGAATCGTCGCCTAATTGCGTGATCACGTTGTTGTGGCGGTCAAGCAAGGTCACCCGAGCACCAAGATCCGGCACCACTACGTCGCCGTTGTTGTAGAAACTAAAGTGGCAGGGCAGGTTCGTTCCGCCGATGAACTCGATGTGCTTGCCCGACAACGTGAAGTTCTGGATGCGGCTGTTGCCGCGATCGGCAATCGTCATGATCGGCTCGGCGCCGCGCATATCGCAGATAATCCCATGCGGGCAGGACAACTGGCCCGCCTCCTTGCCCGGGCCGCCAAAGGTGAATTTGTATTCTCCTTTGCTGTTGTAGACGTTGACATAGCTCGAGCCGTAGCCATCGCCCACGTAGATATCGCCGTTTGGCGCAATCGCGAGATTGGTCGGACTGTACTTGATCTGTTTCCCGTCGGCGCCGGGCTTGTAAGCGTCGGACACGCTGGGATAGCCGAGCGAGAAAACTTCTTCGCCGTCGAGAGTGGTCTTCACCACGAGGCCACGCTTGGTATCGCACAGATAGAGGAATTCGGTCGATCCCTCCTTGCGGATATGCAGGCCGTGGGCGCCGCCTTTGAATTCCTTGCCCCAGGACTTGATGAATTTCCCGTCGGCGTCGAATACCACCATGCTGTCCGAGCTTTCGCTCGCGGCATTCACCGTGTGGTGGACGTAGATGCGGCCCTGCGAGTCTTCACACACGCCGTGCGTGTTGCCGTACTTGATCTCGGCGGGGAGCGCGCCCCAGTCGTGCGTTACTTCGTAGGTGTGGTCGCCCGTTCCGACCACCGGTTTCCGCGCGCCGGCTTTGTCCGCGGCGCCGAGAATGAGGGGCGCGCCACCGCCCACAGCGAGCAGAAATCCGCGACGATTGGTTGGTTGCATCTGCATTCCCTTCTTTCAGGTTCGATTGATTGCTAGAGCTTATCACAGCTCCAAGCCCGGCCTCCAAGCCGGGGCCTGACGGCAGTCCTTCGACTGAGGTTAACAGCCCTTATCTAACTAAAGTAACTCTTAGGATTGGTTCGACTGATTCAGAATGCCATTGCTAATCGAAGATAACTGGTCCGGTACTAATGTAGTACGTTAGCATAACTGCAAGGACTGCTTCGAGGCCTTGTCCTGTGAGTTAGACGTGTCGTACTTCGCGGATGTTCCTCTTCTTCGGCGGCCGGCGACGATCGAGTAGAAACGGCTGAGCAGACAACATGAAGATAAGCTGCGCGCTTCCCGGCCTTGCGTTTTGTTTCGGATTCCTGGCCTCGAATGGCACGGCCACCGATCTGCATGGCCGCATTGTGCTCACCAAGAAGATCGCGAAGAAACACGTAGCGCCACCGGTCTACCAATTGCGCGGCGTTTCATCGCCTGCGGAGTCAGACGATGCAGACATCCCCAATGAATTCAGGGAAGTCGTCGTGTTCCTGGAGGGTGACTCATCCGACCCCGATGAACCCGTGCAAGCAGAATTGCGGCAACACAATCACCGATTCGAGCCACGGCTACTTGTTGTTCCTGTCGGATCGGCTGTGTCATTTCCCAATACCGATCCTATCTTTCACAACGTTTTCTCTCTTTCCAAGGCTAAAAAGTTTGACCTGGGTTACTATCCCGCCGGACAGACCCGCATCGTAAAGCTCGATGCGCCAGGTATCGTGCAGGTCTATTGTCACCTCCACCCCAACATGTATGCCGCCATCATTGTGGTTCCGAACTGCTGGTACGCGCAGCCGGCTGACGACGGAACGTTCTCGCTGACCGGTGTTCCGCCGGGCGTGCACCACCTGGTGGCATGGCACATGAACGCCGGATTTTTTCGAGAGAAAGTCGATGTGCCGGCAAGCGGCACGGCCGACGTATTGATCCGCATGCCGGAACACGATAAGGAGACTCGCCGGTAATGCCGAAGCTCTCTCTGGCAACCCGAACCTTCCTGATCTCCTTTCTGCCGTTATGCCTCGCCATGACGTTTCTATTTTTCGGGTCCAGCATGGTTTTCAGAGACAAGATTCGGGATGGCCTGATCCGGTACGTTCACTCGTCAGAGTTGCTATTGAACAAAATCTATGAAAGCGACGCGCAACGGACCACGCAAGCGGCGGCTCTGCTGACTGAGAACGCCGGGCTGAAGGCATCCATTGGCCTGCTGAGTGAGACCCGCGCGGGGAACGACCTTCGCAACCAGGTGCGCCGGACCATTGAAGAACAGTTGATGGAACTGCATCGCATGGTTGGTTACGACCTGGTGGCTATTTCCGATTCCCGGGACCGGATCATCGCAGCGATCGAGTTTCGCGATGGAACGCTGGCACACTGTGAGGCGCTCACGGGCATTCCTTCCGGCTCCGGCCTCTCCGATGTAGGTGGGGTGCTCTATGAAATGCACAGCGTGCCGATCGGTGTGAATGACCAGGAGATCGGACGGCTGGCAATAGGGAAGAAATTCGATCTGGGCTTAGTGAACACCATCGGCGACGTCGCCTTGACCCATGGCGGCAAACTGTTGCGCAGCACGTTGCCACAGCGGTTGCAGCGCGAGATCGAACGAACCCTTCCCGGCGACTGTCTCGACTATCGGAATGGATGCGAGTTGAAACTTAACGGCGAGACCTATGCAGTGCTGCCCCTGCGAGGGACGGCCCTCGGCCCCGGATATCAGCTTCTGATGTTTTATTCGCTGGACCGCGCGGTGCACGAGTCTACCTCGGGATTCGTCCGGACATTCGCCGCCATGGGCGTGGCGGGCGTGTTCCTGGCTCTGCTTCTCACGTTGCTGAGTTCCTGGGTCGTATACAAGCCGGTTCAGGATGTGATCGCGCGCCTCCGGCAAAGCGAGCGGACAGGTCAATTGCCGGCCGACTTACCGGTCGATTCCGCGGCGCTCGAGATCAATCTGCTGGCGGAAGCATTGAACCGCGCGGCCGATTCCGTTCACCGTTCGTCGGAAGAGCTGAAGCGGGCGAAGGTGGCAGCGGAGGCCGCTAATCAGTCCAAGAGCGAGTTTCTGGCCAACATGAGCCACGAAATTCGCACCCCGATGAACGGCGTGATGGGGATGAACGCCCTGCTGCTGGATACCGGGTTGACTGAGGAACAGCGCGAGTACGCGGAGACGATCCAGGAATGCGCCGCATCCTTGATGACTATCCTCTCCGACATCCTGGATCTTACAAAGATCGAGGCCGGCAAACTGGCTCTCAGCCCGGAACCGTTCGAGCCGCGGAAGACTCTGGAGCAACTTGCCGGCCTCTTCCGGCCAAGAGCCAGCGAAAAAGGGATCGAAGTCAGCGTTCACTGTGCGCCTGGAGTCCCGACTAAGATCGTAGGCGATGCCAACCGCGTCCGGCAGGTAGTGACCAACTTACTATCCAACGCCGTAAAGTTCACACACCAGGGGCATGTGGATCTTAGTCTGGAGTGTCTGGAACAAACCCAAACGGAAGCTCACCTTCGGATTTCGATTGAAGACACAGGCATTGGGATTTCGCCGGACAAACTCGCGCCGATTTTCCAGAAATTTGTCCAGGCAGATGGCTCGGTCACGCGCCGCTACGGCGGCACCGGCCTGGGCCTCGCGATTTCAAAGGAGCTCGTGGAGCGCATGGGCGGCGCTATTGGCGTGAAGAGTCAGGTCGGGGTCGGTTCGACGTTTTGGTTCACGCTCCGCTTGCCCCTGGACACTACGCAATCCCTGGCCATCGAGAAGACGTATGCGTAAGCCTAGGATCGCCTCCGCGTTTGCGCTGCTCGTTTCGCTAGCCTGCCACGCCGCGGCGCAGGAAGCCGAGGTTGGCGTATCCGTGCCGGTCACCATTACCGCAGGGGCGCTCGAAACACACCGCATGCAGGGCGATGATCCTCAAGCGGGAACCGTAGCAGCAGCCTTTCACGTCACCTTCTACCCCACTCTCAAGTTGGGCCCACACTGGTTTGTGTATTCCGCGCTTTCGCTGCGTTCCACGCCGTTCTATTACTACGACGCCTATCATGCCGACCACAACGTGACTTTCGACACGCTCCAGGCTTTCGTAGGCTACACACGAACTTATAAATCAGCTTCTCTGCTGGTCAAAGCGGGCCAGCTCACGTCGGCTTTCGGCTATTTCCCCTTGCACTACGATGATGCTGACAACCCATTGTTAGACCAGCCGCTCAGCTACGCGACTTTGCTGCGGCTGCGCCCCGATCAGCTGCCATGCGGCGTTGAGAACCTTCTCGAGCAGCACGAATACGGCGTAAATGTGAATTTCGAGTGTGGTGGATCGACGGCCGAAAGCTACGGCCTGATGCCGGCCACCGTTTACGGGATGCCGGGCATCGAAATCGACCTGTCCGTACATAAGGCCGACGCGAGATTTCAGTTGACCAACAGTTCCCCCGTAAACCCGCAGACTCTGCTCTCGGGAAGCCAGCACCCGCAGTGGACAGCCGGCGGTGGATACACCCTCGCACCAGGCCTTCGTATAGGCGCCTCGGCTTTTCAGGGTCCATTTCTGGATCGCGCGGTGGCTGGCTTGCTTCCGCCGGGAAAGAATGTCCGGAATTTCCCCGCGACCGGCGCCGGGCTCGATGTGCAGTGGGCGCGCGGCCGCTGGAGCACGAGCGGAGAATGGCAATGGTTTCGTTTCGACTATCCAAATTTCAGCGCCTCCCCTGCCGCGTCGTTCGCCTACGCTGAGGTGAAAGCCGTTGTCAACGCGCGCACTTACCTGGCTCTGCGCGCCGGGTTTCAGCGCAATAGCCGCGTCCGGGATGCCGTTCTGCAATCCCCAGGAGCGTTCAGTCCCGATCGCCAATCCTACGAGTTCGCCATTGGCTACCGGCCAAATCGGTGGCAATTGGTGAAGGTGGGCTATGAGTGGCTGAAGACCGCCGAAGTTTCCGGAACGCGTGACAACATCGTCGGAATCCAGCTAGTAACCAGCATCCACTCACTCTCGAAAGCACTGCGCTAGCCTCGGGCAGGTCGCACACATCACTCGCCCAGCAAACGGCCGATCATCCGGTCGATGTCCTGATAATCGCGCTCGCAGCGTGCGTGGCTCTCTTCGCCCGATTCGTGAAACTCGCCGCCGGGATGGACGTAGCGGATAATTCCCTTCTTGTCGACAACAAAGGACACTGAGGTCCAGCCGCGCATCTCGGGCTCCGGCCACCAGCGGCGCAGAGCCGTCCATTCGGCGTCGAGGGCCACCGGGAACGTGAATCCCAGGCGCTCGCTCGCGTCCCGCATCCGCTCCACGCTCCAGTCACCGGGCGGTTTGGGATGAAAAATTCCGATCACCTGAAGTCCGCGAGGGCCGTACTTCCGATCGAGCGCGCCTAGCGCCGGCGCAGTGGCCGCGCAGAACGGGCATCCTTCCGTCCACCAGCGAACCAGCACGACCTTGCCCCGTAACGCATCTATCTCGAGCGGCCCGGAGTGCAGCCAGTGCTGGAGGCCGATCCGCGGAGCCGTGAGCCCCAGGCGATCTTCTCCTCGGCTCAGGTCCGCCGCTGTCGAGGCCTCGGAGACGGCCAGCAGGAAAAGAACGAGCCCCGCGAGCGCCGGTTTCATCAGACACGATCGTACCAGAAGCTATTTGCCGCGGAACAGGAACGCCAGATCGATGATTAGGATGATCACGATCATCAGCTCGAGAACAAATCCGCGCGCCGTCCGAAACTCATCCACCATGAACTGGTAGAGCTCGCCGGCCGTCCGCTCCTTTTCGTCCACCAGCCGGCGGTAGTCGTTCACGCCGATTCTGGCCGAAGCCACCTGGTAGGCCCGCGCATAAAACATATCGCTCAAAAACTTGATGGCGTTGTCGGTTCGCTCCGTGAGTTCGGTGATGTCGAGCCGCATCGTGTTCAGGCGGCGTGCTTCGGCCGCCAGTCTCCATCGCGACAAAAAACCGCCTCCCCGTTCGAGCGTCAGGTAGGTGTGCTTCAGCACGCGCGTGAGCAGCTCGTCGTATCGCCTGTATTCCAGCAACTGGGCGTTGGCATACTCGAGAAGCTGCACGGTGGGGGCCGCGCCTTCGGGCGTGTCGTAAATGAACGCCGCCATCCATCCGGCCACCAGGAGGTCTGTCGGGTAGTACGAGATGCTGGAACCCAGGACTTCCTTCTCCTCGCCTGGCGAGAGCCGGTGCAGCTCACCACGGACGACCTGTGCAATCGCCGAGGCGTGCTGGGCCAGCAACTCCGCGGCGCTGAGCACGCGCCCGTCCGGACAATGCACTTCGCGCACATGCACGACATAATAAACTTCGTCCAACCACTCCAGATAGGGTTTCCGTATCGCCTGCGTGAGGCCGCTCAGCCGCTTGCGCACGATTTCGAGCGCCTTCTGTTCGATTTCCGGCGTCTCCATCCAGCGGTTCGACAGAGCAATCAGCTCTTCCCATCCCGTTTGAAATTGCAATTCGAGCTCGAGGCTGGCAACCCCGTAATCGAAGTACTTCAGCCGGCCCTCAAAACATTCCCCGCCCGACAGGCAAACCGCTTCGGACGGCTCCACAACCGGCGGACGCTCGAAGCGCACGTAAACGGGAGCGGGCAGCTTGAACTCGGGCTTGCGGCCCGGCGGGCTCACGCCCAACAGTTCGCGCACGCGATCCAGATCCAGTTCGTCAGCGATGTCGTAGAGCAGCAGCGCGCGGAAGGAACCGTGGCAGGTCATCATGCTTATGCAAGCTTACGACTGTCTCGCCGGGGTCCGCATGGTCGACCGCGATGCCATCAACCGCGTGCTGTATTGTGCCACAATCCCAACATGCGCTCTTCCATTTCCCGCCGGGAGTTCGCCGGCGCAGCGGCATTCCTGGCTGCCGGCACCTACTCCCGGATCATCGGGGCCAATGAACGTCTGCGCATCGGTGTGATCGGCGCCGGCGGCATGGCCACCGCCCACATGAACGCTCTGCTCGGCATGAAAGATTCGGACAATGTCGAAATCATCACGGTGTGCGACGTCTACGATAAGCGGCGCGATGCCGCCGAGAAGCTCACCGGCGGCAAGCCTTACAAAGACTACCGCGCCTTGCTCGACAACAAGGACGTCGACTACGCCGTCATCGCCACGCCCGAGCACTGGCACTTCCAGATGACCATAGACGCGCTCGCCCGCCGCAAGCACCTCTACTGCGAGAAGCCCATGACCAAGACAGTCGAGCAGTCCAAAAAGGTCATTGCGCGCGTCAAGCAGGCCGGTGTGAAGATGCAGGTCGGCGTGCAGGGTATGTCTGATGATTCCTACGAAAAGGCGCACGAATACATCCAACAGGGCGTGCTCGGCAATGTCGTATTGGCGCAGATCGACTACTCACGCAACCACATCGGCGATTTCTGGACCAACGCGCCGGATCCCGACGTGCGGCCCGACCAGAATCTCGATTGGAACGCGTTTCTCGGCCCCGCGCCTAAGCGCCCCTACGATCCCGATCGCTTCCTGAGCTGGCGGCGTTACTGGGATTACTCGGGCGGCATTGCCACCGATCTCTTCATCCACCGCGTGACCCGTATCATCAAAGCGCTGGGCCTGACTTTTCCCGAGCGCGCCGCGGCCACCGGCGGCAAATACGAATTCCGAGCGAGCGCGGCCGAGATTCCCGACACGTTTAATATTGCGCTGGATTATCCGGGCGGACCCTCGGTCATTCTCATCTCGTCGATGGCCAACGACACGCCGGTGGATCACGTGATCCGCGGCCACAAAGCCACACTCGAGTTCACCCGCACGGGATTCACCATCACGCCGCAGAGAGCGTTCGCGAAAGACATGCAACCCATCACGCACCAGAAGACCGGCGCGGAGAGCCTTACACTGCACCACCGCAACCTGCAAGCCGCCATCCGGTCGAATGAACCGCTCAAGTGCGACTGCATGCTGGGCTACTATGGCGTGGTGGCGTGCGAGATGGGCGTGCAATCCTACCGCAAACGAAAACTCATGGCGTGGGATAAAAGCAAGGAGCGGATCGTTCGTGCGTAGCATGCGCTCGCGCTGCACTGGCTCGCGCTCTTGGACTTCGTCTACTGGACCGCCGGCCACAGCCCGAAGTCAGCCCCAGGCGCGCGCGGGACTGGCGCGATCCCCAGTTTCTGCGCGGCATCTGTGACAAACTGCAGAAATGAGCTTGCCCATGAATACCCGACTTTTGATTCTTTTGTCGATCGCCCTTTCCGCTCGAGCCCAATACGATCTCCTGCTGAAGGGCGGCCACGTGATCGACCCTAAAAACGGCATCGACCGCCAGATGGACGTCGCCGTCACTGGTGACAAGATCGCCGCCATTGCTCCCGAGATCGGCGCGTCACAGGCCAAAAAGGTGATCGACGCGCACGGCTTCTACGTCACGCCGGGGCTGGTCGATATCCACGTGCACCTGTTCTTCAATACCGGTGCCGCCGGCGCATGGGCGGGCGACGAAAGCGTCCAGCCCGATGCCTTCAGCTTTCGCACTGGCGTCACCACCATGGCCGATGCCGGCAGCGCCGGCTGGCGCGGTTTCGAAACCTTCCGCCATTTCGTAATCGATCGCGCAAAAACGCGCGTATTCGCCTTCATCAACATCTCCGGGCTCGGCATGTTGACCGATGCCGCCGAGCAGGAGCCTAGCGAATTCCAGCCGGAACAGGTGGCCCGTCTCGCCAAAAAGCATCGCGACGTCGTGGTCGGCGTGAAGTCCGCCCACTATCAGAAACCGGATTGGGCTTCAGTCGACCGCGCCGTCGAAGCCGGCAAACTCGCCGGCATTCCCGTGATGGTGGATTTCGGCTGGTTCCTGCCGGAACGTCCCTACTGGCAGCTCGTCACCCAGCACCTGCGCCCCGGCGACATCACGACTCATTGCTTTCGCGCGCCTGTGCCATGGGTGGACGAGCATGGCAAGCTCTACGATTACCTGCGGCAGGCCAGGAAACGCGGCGTGATCTTCGACGTCGGCCACGGCGGCGGCAGTTTTGTTTTCCGCAATGCCGTACCCGCCGTCGAGCAGGGATTCTATCCCGACTCCATCTCAACCGACCTGCACGGCGGGAGCATGAATGGCGGCATGATGGACATGCCCACCACCATGTCGAAGTTTCTGGCGATGGGCGAGCCGCTGTCGGACGTGATTCGTGAATCCACCATCAACCCCGCTACCGAAATCCAGCATCCCGAGTTGGGCCACCTGTCGGTCGGCGCGTCCGCGGATGCTGCCGTCTGGGAGATCCGCTCGGGCGAGTTCGGCTTCATCGACGCTTCCGACGGCAAACTGACCGGTAAGCAGCGGCTTATCTGCCAGCTCACCCTGCGCGACGGCAGGATCGCCTGGGACCGCAACGGCAGCGTCGGAACGGATTACCGGAAGTTGGGCCCGGCCTACGGAGTTCGCGAAGGCATCGACCACGTCATTCCGCCGCCGAAGTAGATTTTGGCCTTTGTGGCGACCGCGCTAATGTCCGTTGCGCTGGACCGGCTTATCCACCACGGCGATCAGTGCGTCCAGTTTCTCGGTCACTTCGAGAATGGCCCGTGCCTGCTCGCGTAGGATGCGCGCCTGGTCCCTCTGCACCCCGGCCTGATCGCGTTGAATGTCCACGATCTGAACGATGGCCTGCTCGATGTGTTCAAATCTTTCTTCTGGTGTCATTCAGCAAATCCATGATATCAACTTGGCGCTCCGGCACAGGTTGCGAGATGGTCGTTATATCTATACACTTTCATTGAGAGTTTGCCTCTGACCGTCCTTGCCTAGTCCTTATTGACGCGTCCGGCCGCAACCTGCGGCCGATGTCAGCCCTTGGAGTGTCGAAAAAAGGATTAGGGAATGTCCCTCGAAAAGTTTGGATGGAATTCGTATTTCGCAAATGAATTTTCGCCTTGGCCGCACCCCATGCGGAACCCGCGCGCGTAGCCCTCGCCGATCGTGAGTTATTCGCCGTCTGGACCGAATCCGGCGAGCGCGAAGTCACCGTCGGCGGCCGTCTGCGCCATGAAAGCGCACACTGGCCCGCGGTCGGCGATTGGGTCGTGCTCGAAGCCGGCGCTCGCATCGCACGTGTCCTGCCGCGCCAGACTGCCTTCGCTCGGAAAGAAGCCGGCGCGGCCACCCGGCAGCAGGTGATCGCCGCCAACATTGATGTCCTGTTCGTGGTCACTGGCCTCGACGGCGATTTCAACCCTCGCCGCATCGAACGTTACCTGTTGCTGGCTTGGGAAAGCGGCGCCAAGCCGGTAGTCGTGCTCAACAAGGCGGATGTATGTGCGGATGTCGAAGGAGCCGCCGGGAGCATCGCGGCGCTGGCCTCTGGCGCCCCGGTTCTCGCGGTCAGCGCTATCGAAGGCTGGGGTCTCGCGGCCCTCGAAGCCCATCTCCAGCCTGCGCAAACCGCCGCGCTCGCCGGCTCCTCGGGCGCGGGCAAATCCACGCTCATCAACCGCCTGCTGGGTCGCGACCAGCAGCGCGTTCAGGAAGTACGCGCCGGCGATAGCCGCGGACGCCACACCACAGTGCAACGCGAGTTGTTCCTAGCGCCCCGCGGCTGGCTTCTTATCGATACGCCCGGCCTGCGCGAGCTGCAACTCTGGGCTGGCCCCGAGAGCGTTGACGCCGCCTTCTCCGACATCGCCTCGCTCGCGATGAGCTGCCGTTTTCGCGACTGTCGGCATCAGGGCGAGCCCGGCTGCGCCGTCGTGGCATCCGGTATTGACGAAGCCCGGCTGGCCAATTACCTCAAGATGCAGCGCGAGCTCGCCCACCTGGATCGCAAACTCGATCAGCGCGCCGCCCAGGAGGAAAAACGCAGAATCAAGCGCATCCATCGCGCCATGCGCGGCCAGAACCGGTACTGAACGTCTCTACACAACCGCCGCGCTCACCGGCTCCGCCCCCACCGGAATCATGGTGAAAAGGGGCGCCGTCATCGAGCGGCGGTGCGTGATCGGCAGCCGGATCACCGCCAGGTCTCCGGACCGGTGGTTTACCACCAGCGCGTACTGATTGTCCGGTGTAAACGTGATGTAGCACGGCTCCTGCCCGACTTTGACCGCCGCCACCAGACTTCTCGTCTCCACGTCGAGCACTGTCACATCACCCGATTCCGGATTGGCGGCAAACAGGTACTCCGGCGACACCGAGATGGCCAGGGCGCCCGGCGCTTTGCCGGCCAGAAGCGTCTCGGTAACTTGCGTGTGATACGGATCCACTACCACCACCGCGTCCATTCCCTTCCCCGCGATGTAAACCTCTCCGCCATCAGCTTTCACGCAGAAATCTTCCGGTTCCACGGGCAACGGCAAACGTACCAGCGTCTCTCCGGTCTTAACGTCCAGAACCGTCAGCAACCGGGCACTGCGGTTGGCCGCCATAAGCTGCCGGCCGTCAGACCTGAAGCGCACCGCCCGCGCATCGTCTCCCGCCGGAACGAGTCGCACCACGCGATTTTTTTCAAGATCTAACAAGGCAACGGAGCGTGCCTCCGGAAACGCCACCGCGGCCAGCAGACCGTCGCGCGTGAAATCGAAGTCTTCAGGCGCTGCCGGCAGTTTCAGCCTGGAAGCCACAACGAACCGGTCCAGCGCCACCTTCGCCAGCCCGTGTGGCGCCTGGCACAGCACCCAAAGTGACCCGCCATCCGGCGACAGTCGCATGGCCACCGCCGTGCCCCCCAGTGATAATTTGCGTTTCACCGCCAGGTCCGCGGCGTCGATTTCGAAAATGGTTCCGCCTTCCGGCGCCAGCACGTACACCGTGCCTCGCGGGAGGTGCGCCGCCACAGCAGCCGGAGCCCGTTCCAGGCGAATCTGCCGCGCGACTCGAAAGCGCGTCAGGTCCACCGCCGCCACGGACCGCCCGCCCTGATTTACGACGAATGCGTAACCTGGAAATCCGGTAGCGCGCCGCCGGCCGCACGCCACCGCGGCAACCGCGCCCGCTACGAACGCGCGGCGGCTCGTCATCGCGCGCATTTGCCACTGAATATCTGCATAATTCCCGGCGGATAACAAGCTGTGCGCCATTAATCGACGCCCTTATCCAGAATCATGCTAACATTCAGTGAGTGCCGCTTCGGCCCTCCGTTTTGCTGTGAACCTCGTGCATGAATCTTCGCTCTTTGTTTAGTTTGTTCTCCTCGGATCTGGCCATCGATCTGGGCACCGCGAATACGCTTGTATTTGCCAAGGGCAAGGGCATAGTCGTCAACGAACCCTCCATCGTAGCGCTCAACAAAAACACGGGTGAAGTCGAAGCAGTAGGCAAAGAGGCTAAAGAGATGCTCGGCCGCACGCCGGGCAATATTGTTGCCATCAAGCCCATGAAGGACGGTGTCATCGCCGACTTCAAGGTCACCGAGCGCATGCTGAATTACTTCATTCAGAAGGCGCACAACCGCAAGATGCTGGTGCATCCGCGCATCGTCATTGGCGTGCCCTCGGAGATTACCCAGGTGGAGAAGCGCGCCGTCATGGACTCCGCGTATCGCGCCAAAGCCAGCGAGGTGCACCTCGTCGAACAGGCCATGGTGGCGGCGATCGGCGCGGGCCTTCCCATCACCGAACCTTCCGGCAACATGGTAGTGGATATCGGCGGCGGCACTACCGAAGTCGCCGGTATTTCACTTTCCGGCTTTGTTTACCGCCGGCCCCTCCGCGTGGCGGGCAACGAGATGGACGATGCCATCATGCAGTACCTCAAGCGTAAGTACAACCTGCTGATCGGCGAGCGTACCGCCGAAGCCATCAAGATCGAAATCGGCTCCGCCTATCCCCTGGATAAACCCCTCACCATGGAGATCAAGGGCCGTAACCTGATCGAAGGCGTCCCCAAAACCATAACCATCGATGACAGCGAAATCAGGGAAGCGCTTTCCGAGTGCGTCGCTACGATCTTGAATGCGGTGCGCGTGGCTCTGGAACGCACCCCGCCCGAGTTATCCGCCGACATTAGTGATCGAGGGATAGTGTTGACGGGGGGCGGCGCGCTGCTCAAGAATCTAGATAAGAGGATACGCGAGGAAACCGGGCTGCCGGTATCCATCGCCGACGATCCGCTGGCCTCGGTGGTTCTGGGAACGGGCAGGATGCTGAGCGACTTCAGGCTTCTGCGCAAAATCTCAATCGATTAGCGCCACCGCGGGCGCAACGCGCGCCTCAGAGGTATGGAGACCCTGCTCAACCGCTATCGCAACATCACGGTTCTGCTGCTGGTTATCTTCGCCCAGCTCGTTCTGCTGGCCTACCAGGTCAAGAACGATAGCGACGTGCGCCTCATCCGTGTCTGGGCGGTAACCGCGGTGACGCCTTTGGCGCGCGCCATCGAGGGCGTTCGCGGGGGCACCGACGGATTCCTGCAGAATTATGTCGTTCTGCACGATACCCGGGCGGAAAACGAGAAGCTCCACCGCGAACTGGGGCGTCTAAAGCTCGAAAACCAGGCGCTCAAGACCGAGCTCTCCACCGCGGACCGTGCGAAAGCCCTGGCGGTTTTTGAGTCGCAATCGCCTTCCAAGATGATTGGCGCGCGCGTGATCATGACCGCCCTGGGCTCTTCCGGCAGCGCCGTCTTTGTGGACCGTGGATCGGTCTCGGGCGTGGAGAAAGGCATGGCGGTCGTGACGCCTGATGGCATCGTCGGTAAAGTGCTGGCCGCATACCCCACTGCCTCGCAGGTCCTGCTGGCCACCGATCCCAGCTTCGCCGCCGGCGTCGTGTCGCAGAAGAACCACGTGAGCGGCATCCTGAAAGGCTTGGGCCATGGAAGCTGCCGCGTTGACTACCTGCAAAATGAGGAGAAAGTCGAGGTCGGTGAATGGTTTTACACCTCGGGCGAAGATCGCATCTTCCCCAAGGGCATGCCGGCGGGCCGGGTGACCGGGGCACGGTCCGGCAATCCGTTTCAGGAGATTACGGTCGACCCGAGCGGCCTGGCGGGCGGCGTGGAAGAAGTACTCATCATTCTGCAGGGCGTGCATCAGCAGATTCCAGAGCTTAAGATCGCCGCCCAACCGATATATCTGGCGCCTCCCGTGCCGGCCGCTCCCGCCGAAGCGCAAGCGGCCCCCGTGGGCGGTCCAAGAACCGCCCTCACCACCGAAGCCGACAAGCTTCGCGACCAATACAAGGAGATCGGCGATCAGCAGGGCCACAAATTTGGTGACAATCCGCCTGGTTCCAAGCCGGCTGACTTCAATTTAGCCGCCAAGCCAGCCGGAAAGCCCGCGCCCGCCCCCAAGCCCCAAGCCGGCGGGACGCCTTCCGACTCCCCCGCGCAGCCGAAGGTGGTTCCGGCCACCCGGCCCGATACACAATGAGATACTCCGACGACCACGTCACGCTGCACAGCCAGCACGACACGCAGATTTCGCGTTTCAAAACCTGGGTGCTGTTCCTGGTGCCGCTGGCCGCTATCCTCTTTCAGGTCTATATCCCCCTGTTCTTTCAGTTCCTGGCATATCTCGAGTTGCCCCTCATCGTCACCATATATTTCGCGCTGGTGCGCCGCAGCCCCATCGGCGGGCTTCTGGTGGGTGCATTTGTCGGCCTGGCCCAGGATTCGCTGTCCAAGAACCCCCTGGGAATGTTCGGGATCACCAAGACCATCATCGGCTACGCCGCCGCATCAGTCGGATTGCGCCTCGACGTCGATCATCCCCTGATTCGCCTGATCCTGGTGTTCTTTTTCTTTGTTTTCCATCAGTTCATCTTCTGGGCACTCTCGCGCGGCCTGCTGGAGCAGCAGGTCAGCTTCGAAACCCAGCGTACGCTCGTACTCGGAGTGCTCAACGCCATCGTGGCGGTTTCTCTATTTCATTTTCTGGATAAGCTCAAAGAGCGGGTTTAACTTACGTTATCGCCAATAAGCCGGGGCGCCCGCGCAACTTAGTAGGGGAATTTCGCCTTTTCCGATACACTGTAGGTAGAAGGTGGAGTTCTAGAACCTGCCGTGACGCTCCTTCCGCTTGAGCCGGGAACCCGGCATCGGCCTTCCTCTAAATCGGTATTGCGGGACGATCCCAAGTTTGCCGCCGCCCGGATCGCTGTCTTTCAGTACGCCACCGTTGCCATCTTCCTGTTTCTGATCTCGGGTTTCTGGGACCTGCAAGTGCGCAATCCCGAGCTCTATAGCGAGTTGGCGGAGCGCAACCGCATCAAATCGCTGCCCATCATCGCACCCCGCGGTAAGATTCTCGACCGCGACGGGCGCGTTATCGTCGACAACCACAGGTCCTGGAGCGCTATCCTTTCACGCGAAAGCCTCAAGCCCGAGCACTTGAAACCCATCGCCGAGGGCCTTCATGTCGACTACGACGACCTGCGGCAGCAGCTCAAACGCTACCAGGGACGTCCCAAATACGAGCCGATCATCATCAAGCAGGAACTGACCCCCGCCGAAATCGCCTTCGTCGAATCCCACAAAGACCCCGAGTTCTTCCCGGAACTGGAGTTAATCCATGCCCAGCGGCGCCTCTATCCGCAAAACGGGTTCGCGGCGCATGTCATCGGATATACGGGTGAAATCAGCGAGTCCGAGCTGGACGAACCCGAGTTCGCCAAGTACGATACCGGCTCGATCATCGGCAAGTTCGGCATCGAAAAGCAGTACAACGATACGCTCATGGGCGTGGACGGCCAGCGCGAAGTGGTCGTCGATAACCGGGGCCGCGAGCGCCAGTTGCTGGGCATCAAAGAGGCTGTGCCTGGCAAAAATCTGGAGCTCACGCTAGACCTCGATCTGCAAGCCGTTGCCGAGCTGACGCTCGATGGCCGCAAAGGCGCGATTGTGGCGCTTGATCCGCGGAATGGCGAAGTCCTGGCGATGGTCAGCCGGCCGACCTTCGATCCCAACAAATTCTCCGTGCGCATGAAGTCCTCGGATTGGAAAGAGCTGCTGGATAACCCCGATCACCCCCTGCTCAACCGCTCCATCCAGGCCCAGTTCGCTCCGGGTTCGACTTTCAAGCCGCTGATGGCTTTGGCGGGCCTCGAAACCGGCGCAGTCGACGACGAGTACAGCGTGCATTGTCCCGGCTTCGCCGTGTTCTACGGCCACAGATACAAGTGCCACGAAGTGGACGGAACCGTCTCGCTTCACAAGGGTATCGTGCGCTCCTGCGACGTGTACTTTTACAACGTAGGCAACAAGCTCGGCATCGATCAGATTGCGTACTACGCCGGGCAGGCGGGATACGGCCGTCCGACCGGTGTCGACCTGCCAAACGAAGCCGCCGGCGTCGTGCCCTCCTCGGAGTGGAAAATCCGCAATTTCCGGCAGAAATGGTACGCCGGGGAAACCATTTCCGTGTCCATCGGCCAGGGAGCCCTTACCGTCACCCCGATACAGCTGGCGCGCGCTATCGGTGGCATCGCCATGGGTGGCATCTGGTATAAGCCGCACCTGCTGAAATCGGCCAAGCCGGAGCCGCCCCACCAGTTGGCGGTCAATCCGGAGAATGTCGCTAAAGTCGTCTCCGGCATGTGCGGGGTAGTGAATGAAGGGGGCGGCACCGGTGTCCGGGCGAAACTACCCGGAATTGAAGTCTGCGGTAAAACCGGAACTGCACAGCTTGCCTCCAATGAATTCCTCAAGCGGGGTGGTAAAGCCGGGAAAGACAACGCCTGGTTCGTCGGATTTCTGCCCCGCGAGCATCCGGAGATCGTGGTGGCCGCGCTATATGAAGGCGGGGAGAAAAGCTACTTTACGGCTGCCCTGGTCAGAGATGTGCTGAAGGCCTATGTGGACAAGAAAGCGCGGCTGGGGCAGAGCCTGTTGGCGGTAAGCCGGTCCCAGGCGCCGGCCTCCCCGGTCGAGGAGTCTCCCCCTCCTGCACAGGAGCGCGAATGAGCGGCTACCTGAATGTCCGGGACATCGACTGGGGGATGCTGGTTATCGTACTGGTGATTTGCGCCCTGGGCGTAATCCAGATCTTCAGCGCCACCCTTGGAACCTCTCTGCACGATGCCTGGTGGAAGCAGATCGTTTGGGTGGGGCTAGGCATTCTGCTGATGTGGCTGGCTACTTCGATCGATTATCACGCCCTGATGACCCACATTACGCCGCTCTACCTGCTGTCGGTCGGCCTGCTCACGACCGTCCTGCTGATCGGCAAACAGGTATGGGGCGCCACGCGTTGGATTCCGCTGGCTCCGGGCTTTCATCTTCAGGTGTCGGAATTCGTCAAGCTGGTGATAATATTGTTGGTAGCTCGCTTCATGACCGAGCTGCACGGCGACACGATCGAGCTTCGGGAACTGTTGAAAATACTAGGCTTAATCGTGGTGCCGATGCTTTTGATTGTTAAAGAGCCGGATTTGGGAACGGCTCTCACCTATCTGCCGATTTTGGGGGTAGGGGCTTTTTTGGCGGGCCTGAACTGGCGATATGTTTTGGTCACCGGGTTAATTGTGGTCCTGGTGCTGCCGGTCGGGATCCACTTTCTGCAGCCGTATCAGAAGGCGCGCCTGGTCAGCTTTTTGGATCCTGACCGCGACCCCCGGGGCACGGGATACCAGTTGATCCAGTCCAAGATTGCGGTGGGCGCGGGAGGGATGTGGGGCAAGGGTGTGACGCATGGAACGCAGACGCAGCTTCGGTTCCTTCCGGTGCCGCACACCGATTTCATCTTTTCCACTTTTGCCGAAGAACACGGATTTGTGGGAATCGTAGTGGTACTGGCGCTTTATTTCATGCTGCTGATGCAGATTGTGAAAAATGCGCAAACCGCGCCCGATCGGGCCGGTATGTATATATGCATGGGCGTGGCGGCACTGTTGCTGTTCCACGTTCTGGTCAATGTGGGGATGGTGGTGGGCCGCATGCCCGTCACTGGAATCCCGCTTCCGCTGATGAGCGCCGGCGGCTCCAGCATGCTTTCGATGTTCCTGATGCTTGGGCTGGTCAACAACGTCCGGGTGCGGCGTTTTGTGAACTGAAGTTTTATTGAGGAAAGGAAGTCGGGCGGCGGTGGCTGCCCTGAAAATTTTGTTGGGAGCCTAACAGGACTCTCGAACTGGTGGCGCTCCATAGGAGAGCGTGGTTCGAATCGAGGAACGGGTTCCCCGGCCGGCGGCGGGTGTAGAGATCAGGTTCTCCATCCGGCTGGCAAGCGTGAGCTTCTGAATCATCGTAGGCGCCCGGCTTGGCAGGTTAATCGCCGGGGCCCGCAGCGCGAAACCCACGCGGGGTGTCCACGTTCCTCCCGGTTCCGGCGAGATCCCCGGGACCCAACGGAGGAATGAAATGTCAAAAGAGTTGGTTGTATCTTCGACCCGCCACGAGACACGTGTGGCTCTGCTCGAAGACGATCAGGTAAGCGAGATTTATTATCAGCGGGAAAAGGAATACTCGCTAGCAGGCAGCATCCATAAAGGACGCGTTACGCGCGTGCTGCCCGGCATGCAATCGGCCTTCGTGGATATCGGGCTGGATCGCGACGCGTTTCTGTACGTTTCGGATTTCTTCGAGGACAACGAGGAATACGACAAGGTGGTTTCCAGCGTGGAAGACACCGTGCTTCGCCTGGAGAAAGGGAGTGCGGCTGCTCCGCCACCACCCCCGCCGGTGGCTGTTTCGCCGGCCGTCGAGGCGGCCGACGCGGAACCCCCCGCCGCACCCGTACGGGCCCCACAGGTGACCAATGGCCAGCCCGGGGTAGCCGCTTCCGAGCCGCGAACCGAGGGGCGGGATAACCGGGGCGACCGAGATAACCGGCGCGGCCCGCGCTCGCGCAGGCGGCGTGGCAGGGGTGGCCGCGGCGGCCTTCCCGAGTCCAAATATTTCTCGCCAAAGCCGCGGCAGGAAGCTCCGGCCGGCGAGGTACCGCCCGCCGCGGAGACCGAAGAAGAGTTCCCGGTCTTGCCGGGAGAGTCGCTAGCCAAGTACGGGAGCGAGCGTCCCAACGAGACGCCGGCGTCACGGCACGAAAGCGCGGCGCAATCATTTGACAACGAGCAACCGGAGGACGCCGGCGCCGAAACCGAACCCGTGGCGTTGGCCCGGGAAAGCGGCCTGCAGGAGTTTGAGGCCGCCGAAAATCGCTCCGAGCATGACATTCCGGAGGAGCCGTTTTCTTCCGCGCCGGGTTCCAATGAAGCGGCCCCGGATGTAATGGCCGCAATCGAACTCAGCGCCGGCGAACCCGAAACCGGGACGGCTGGCGAAATCGCGGCAACTGAGACCGAGGCTGGGGCGGAAGGCGCGTTGGGCGATGCTCCGGTGGAGGAGACGGTTGAGCCTGCCCGCATCCCCACCAGCCTGACGGCCACGCTGCGCGAACAAGGCCCGCGTTTTCTCCACCGCATGTCCCGCCGGATGCGCCGCAAGATGCGAGGCGGTGGCCCGGCTCCCGCGGAAGGACAACGGCCCCAGGACTCGCCGCGTGAGGTCCAAGCGCCGGCGGCGAGAAGTGAATCCAAGCCGGAAACTCCGCGCCCCGCGGCGCGCGTCGAGAAATCCGGACCGCCTTCCATCAGCGATCTGCTGCGCGAAGGCCAGGAGATCATCGTCCAAATCGCCAAGGAGCCGCTTGGTCAGAAAGGCGCGCGCATCACTTCCCACATCGCGCTGCCCGGCCGCTTCCTGGTGTATATGCCGACCGTCGACCACGTGGGCATCTCCCGCAAGATCCCGAGCGATGAGGAGCGCATCCGCCTGAAGCGCGTCATCCAGGCCAACCGCACCGGAATGCCGGGCGGCTTTATCGTGCGCACGGCGGGCGACGGCCGAAGTGAAGAAGAGCTGCGCGCCGACATGCAGTTCCTCTACAACATGTGGCTGGACATCCGGCAAAAGGCCGAGAAGAGGCCCGCTCCGGCGTTGATCCACCACGACCTCGATGTCGTCGAGCGCATTCTGCGCGATCAGCTCACTCCGGCGTTCAAGAGCATCTGGGTGGACAACGAAGAAGTTTACGAAAATGTGCTCAGCTTCACGCAGCGCTTCCAGCCCGCGCTCGTGAACCGCGTCAAGCTTTACACCCGCGCAACACCCATTTTCGATGAGTTCGGCATCACGCAGGAGTTAGAGAAGGCGCTGCGTCCCAAAGTGTGGCTGAAATCGGGCGGATACATCGTCATCAACCAGACCGAGGCGCTGGTGGCCATCGACATCAACACCGGCAAGTACGTCGGCAAGTCCAACCGCCTCGAGGACACCATCGTCAAGACCAATACCGACGCGGTGAAGGAGATCGTCCGGCAGATCCGGCTGCGCGACCTGGGCGGCATCATCGTGGTTGACTTCATCGACATGGACGAGCGCAAGAACCGCCAGAAAGTGATGCAGGCGCTCGAAGACGCGATGCGCGCTGACCGCGCGCCCAACAAGATTTTGCAATTCAACGATTTTGGACTGGTGGCGATCACGCGCAAACGCGTCAAGCAGAGCCTGGAGCGTACGCTGTGCACGCCGTGTCCCTATTGCGATGCCGCTGGCTATGTGAAGAGCGTGCAGACAGTGGTGGGCGAGATTCTGCAGGAAGCGCAGAAGGTGGCCGGCGCGGTCGAGCGTGGCGACGTCACGCTGCGCGTGAATCCCGAAGTCGCCAAGCTGCTCAAGTCCAACAAGAACGATACCCTGCAGGAGATCGAACAGGTGTTGGGCCGGACCGTGCTGGTCAAGAGCGACCCGCTGATGCACCAGGAAAAGTTCGACCTGGCATAACCGGCCGTAACACGGCTCCGTTACCGGCGAGATTCCGTTCACCGGCACATTTCCGCCTTCTCTCTGCGCCCGTTTTCCGCGGAACCCCGGGCGCAAAACACTCGTTACGTTAATGTAGATAGATATGCTCAATTACAATTGCGACGAGACGCGTCGGCGCGCCTCTCTGCTGTTGTGTCCTTTTCTGCTCCTCGCCTGTTCCGCTACCGCCCAAAACGCAGTCAGAATTGAGCCGGCCAAGGGCGGCCTTGGGTGGCTGACACATCCGTATCAGCCCCGATCGGTGCCGCCGATCAATTTGGCCAATTCGTCACGTCTCGAGTCGCTGATTCGCGCGGGCAACCTCTACCTTTCGGCCGAGGACGTGGTTGCCCTGGCCATCGAAAATAACATCGACGTGGAAGTGCAGCGGTATGCGCCGCTGCTGGCAAGAGAGGTGCTGAGGCGCGCCCAGTCGGGGGGCGTACTGCGGAGCGTGGGCGTCGGCGTAGCGCCGGGTCCCCAGAGCGTCAGCCTGCAAGGCGTCAGCGTGACAACCAGCACGGTGAGCGCGGCGGGAGCAGGCGTGAGCTCGGGCGGGGGTATTGTCACGCAACTCGGACCGAACCTTCTTTCGCTCGATCCGTCCATCTCCGCCTTTGCCAGCTTCCAGCACGCCACCTCGCCGCAGAGCAACACGGTGCTCACCGGAACCACGGCATTCGTCCAGGATACCCGTACTTACCAGACGCAATACCAGCAAAACTGGGCTTTCGGCTTGAGCGCGCAGCTGTCGTATTTCAGTCAATACACCAAGGTGAACAGCCCATTTTTTACATTGAATCCTTTTACAAGCGGCGCCCTGGATCTGCAGTTGACACAAAACCTGCTGCAAGGGTTTGGATCCGCGGTGAACGGCCGCAACATCCGCGTACAGAAGAACAATCTCAAGGTGACCGATCTGCAATTCAAGCTGCAGGTGATCACCACCGTCTCGGCCGTTCTCAACCTGTATTGGGACCTGGTCAGTTTCGTTCAGGACGAACACGCGCGCGAGCAGGAGGTGCAGACCGCGCAGCAGTTGCTGGACGACAACAAGAAGCAGGTGCAGATCGGTTCGCTGGCCGAGATTGAAATCACGCGGGCAGAATCGCAGCTCTACACCGCCAAACAGGACCTCATCATCTCGCAAACCAACATGGCTCAGCAGGAAACCGTCCTCAAGAATGCGCTGAGCCGCTCGGGCGTAGCCGTCCCCGAACTGGCGGAGGTGCATCTTGTCCCCCTGGATAAGATCGTTGTGCCGCCGCAGGACGAGACCCGGCCGGTGGTCGACCTGGTAACAGAGGCCCAGAAAAATCGGGTCGAGATCGAGCAAAGCCGCATCAACCTCGAAAGCAATCACTTGAATCTGGTCGGCATCAAGAATTCCTTGAAACCCACGTTGCAGGCCTTCGCCGAAGTGACCAATAACGGCTTGACGGGCGACCTCAACCCGCAGTTGCTCGGGCAGCCCGGTCTGGCGTATCTCGCCGGAGGATATGGCAACCTGCTGGCGCAGATCGCCCGGCGGAATTATCCCAACTACTCGGCGGGCATTTCGCTCAATATCCCCCTTCGCAACCGCGCTGCGCAGTCCGACTATGTGACCAGCCTGCTCGAAATACGGCAGAACGAACTGGGACTCCGGAAGAGCATGAATCAGGTAAGGGTGGACGTGCAGAACGCGGTGATCGGAGTGGAGCAGGCCCGCGCCCGATATGACGCCGCGGTCAAGGCGCGGGTTCTGGCGCAACAGACTCTGGAAGCGGATCAGAAGAAATTCACGCTGGGGGCGGCGACGCCGTTTCAGGTAGTCCAGGATCAGCGAGACCTGGCCAACGCCCAGAGTTCGGAAATCCAGTCCATGGCGAATTACACGCACGCCCGTATCGCGATCGACCAGGCGCTGGGGCGAACGCTCGATGTGAACCATATCTCGCTCGCCGAAGCATTAACGGGACGCGTCAGCGGAAAATCCGCGCAGTGAGGGAGAAGATCATGACAAACTTCTCATACAACCTTCGTAAGTGCGTCGCGGTCGGCTTGTGCATTTTCTGGCCGGTTTCATTGGCCTCGGCCCAGCAGTCTTCCATCGAGCCGGTCCGGCCTGCAGCGCCTGTCCTCTGGCGGCCGTATCTGGCTCCGGAAGTGCCGCCTGTCCGGTTGGCCAACTCCGCGCGGCTCCGCGATCTGGTCCGCGCCGGCAAGCTTTACCTGACGGCGCAGGACGCCATTGCGCTGGCGCTCGAGAACAACATCGATATTGAAGTGGCGCGCTATGACCCCATCGCGTGGACCTGGCGTGTCGAGCGCGCGGAAGCCGGCGGCGCGCTGCCGGGTGTGCCCAGCGGCGCATCCCAGGCGGTCTCAGTGGCCAACGGCCAGGGCGTCCTGGGCAGCCAGGCGGCCGCGGGCGTCACCGGCGGCGGCGGAAACCTGGGCGGCAAAGGCACCACCAACGCAACCATTTCCCAAATCGGGCCCGTGACGCAAAATCTCGATCCGACCATTCAGGAAGCCACCACGTTCAGCCATCGAACTATACCCCAGCCCAATAGCGTGCAGAGTCTCACCGCCGCCTTGATCCAGAATCAGCGCATCTATAGCGGATCGCTGCAGGAAGGATTTCTCACCGGCGGCAGTGTTTCCGGAACTTACACCGACCATTACCTGAACGAGAACTCGCCGACCGACGTTCTGAACCCTTCCTCGGCCGAGAACCTCTCCGTTTTCTTCCAGCACAATCTCTTGCAGGGCTTCGGCGTGGCCGTGAACGCCCGTAATATCACGGTCGCCAAGATCAATCTGCAAACGTCAGACCTGAATTTCAAGACGCAGGTCATCGGGACGGTGGTGAACGTCCTCAACACCTACTACTCCCTGGTTGCCGATTACGAGGACGTGAAGGCCAAGAGCAGCGCCGTGGAAGTGGCGCAAAAGTTTTGGGAGGACACCAAGAAGCAAGTACTGATCGGCACCCTGACCCGGATAGACGCGACCAGGGCGGAATCGCAGGTAGCCACAAGCCAGCAGAATCTGGTGATCTCCCAAGCCAGTCTTCGGCAGCACGAATTGCAGCTCAAGAGCCTGATCAGCCGCACGGGAAGTGATGATGCGATAGTGGCCAACGCGCAAATCGTGCCGCTGGATCGCATCGTCATACCCGCCGCCGACGATCTCCCGCCTTTGAAAGACCTGGTGCAAACAGCGCTGGCAAACCGCAGCGATCTCGCGGCGGAAAAAGCCGGTTTGAAGACCGCCGAAGTGTCGGCATTGGGATCGAAGAATGGCGTTTTGCCTACCCTCGTGGCCTTCGGCGATGCGAGCCAGGCCGGCCTCGCTGGAAAGCCCAAGCCGGTAGTAGCCGGCGGGTTCGTTCAAACGCCGGACCCTTATTTTGTGGGCGGCGCCGGTACGGCTCTCGGCCAGATCTTCCGCCGCAACTTTCCGTCCGAAGGCGGTGGCGCCTTCTTCGAGACCCCGATCCGCAACCGGCAGGCGCTGGCTGATCAGGGAATCGATCAACTGCAGCTCCGCGTAACGCAGTTGACAAACCAGAAGGATCTGAAACAAACCGAGGTCGATATTTTGAATGCCGTCGTGGCCCTTCGGCAGGCGCGCGCCCGTTCTGATGCTGCGGTCCAGAACCGAATTCTTCAGCAACAATTGTTTGATGCCGAGCAGAAGAAATTCTCTTTGGGGGCATCGACTCCGTACGACGTGGTGCAGCAGCAGCGAGACCTGGCCGCCGCGCAATCCACCGAGATCGCGGCGCTGGCCACGTACATGAACGCGCGCCTGGCGCTAGATCGCACGCTGGGCACGACGCTCGAAACGAATCACATCTCCATCGCGGAGGCTCGAGACGGGCGCGTGGCGCAACCCTCGTCGCTTCCGGCCGGAGTGCCCGACCGGCCCTAACTGGCGCACCCCCTTTTGCACCGGCTGAAGATCGGGGTATCGTATTTATCAGCGCGGTTCGTCATGCACCCAGGTGGGTTGGCATCTCCGCAACGCCGGAAACAGATGGATTCTGATCTGGTGCGCCGGTCGTCGACCGGTGGTCTTGTCTATGTTGGCTTTCTGGCCGCATTGTGGGCCACCACCAATTACTTTCGCAGTCATCCCGCTCTGCTCGGTGGCGTTAGCTCAGTCTCCTTGGTGTGCGGCAGCTCGCGCTTCCTGTTAGGATACCGTTTTGAGCGGCTCTACGCCCGGAACCCCGTAGCCTGGCGCGCTGCTTATTTTCTGGCGGTCAACCTCAATTCCCTGGTCTGGAGCCTGTTCCTGGCGGCCACTTTTCTGCTCTTTGGCTATAACGCTTGGAAGACTCTTCTTCTGCTGATCTGCGTGGCCGGTACTGCTCCCATGGCGCTGGCGGTCCTAGCGCCCAATCTGCCGATCGTGCGCACATTTTTCTGTGCCCTCGCGCTGCCCATGATCGCCGCCAATCTGTATGTCGGCGGTACGCGAGGCTATACCGCGGCTGCGGTTTTTTCCTGGTACCTGATCTTCGCCCTGGTCTACGCCGGAATCATCCACGGGCAATACATGCAATACATCCAGGAAAAATTTGGGCTGGTTGAAGCCAAGAAGGCGGCCGAGCACCTGAGCCGCGCGAAGTCGGAGTTTCTGGCCAACATGAGCCACGAGCTCAGAACCCCGATGAACGCCATCCTCGGCATGACGTACCTGGCACTGAACAGTCCGCACGATACCGAACAGCGCAAGTACCTGCGGATGGTGACGAGTTCCGCGGAAACTTTACTGCAATTGATCAACGGCCTGCTCGATTTTTCCAAGATCGAGGCGGGAAAACTGAACCTCGAGCAGATACCGTTCTCGGTGCTCGAACTGGTCGATGAGACCGTCCGTTCGTTCTCCCGAGACCTTCAGGCCAACGGTGTCCGGATCGAGGCGCACGTAAATGAAGACGTGCCCTCCCGGCTTTCTGGCGATCCTTTGCGGCTGCGCCAGGTTCTGGTTAACGTGGTCGGCAACGCGGTGAAGTTCACCCGCGAAGGGGAGATCGAGGTACAGGTGTCGCGGGTCGACGAACAGGACGAGAACGTAGCTCTGCAATTCCTGGTTCGCGATACAGGCGTCGGCATCCCCGCCGAGAAGCAGCGATCCATCTTTGAAGCATTTGAGCAGGCCGATTCCTCGACCACCCGTGAGTATGGCGGGACCGGCCTCGGCCTGGCGATCGCTTCCAAAATCGTCGGGATGATGGGCGGGCGCATGTGGGTCGAAAGCCAGCCGGGACATGGCAGTTCATTCTTCTGGACCGCCCGCTTTGCGCGTCCGGCGCTGGAGGAAGCGGGGCCGCCTGAGCGGCTGGAACGGCCGGAACCGAGACAGGCACACGTGACTCTGCAAATACTGCTCGCTGAAGATCACGATGTCAGCCGGACACTCATGAAGAAATTGCTCGAGATGCGCGGTCATCAGGTGACCGCGGTCTGTAACGGGAGGCAGGCCCTTCAAGAGATGGATCGGCAAATCTTCGACGTCTTGCTCATGGATATTCACATGTCTGAGCTGGACGGCCTCACCGCGACCGCCGCCATACGCGGGAAGGAGCAGGGCGCGGCGCAAGTCCCGATCATCGCGCTCACGGCAGACGCCGGCGCGGGCCTTCGCGAGCGCTATCTGGCGATGGGTTTTACCGACTACATCGCCAAACCTGTCAAGCCGGAGGCCCTCTACGCGCTGATTGAGAGCCTGGCCAAACCGGCGGCTGCTCGCAAGGCCGCCACATAACAGCCTAGCTTGACAGTGCCCCGGTTCCCGATATAGTTAAGGTAGATTACTTCCCAGAGGAGAATTCATCATGGCAAACTACGCACACCCGGAGACTCTGGTCTCAACCGACTGGGTCGCGCAACATGCGTCCGATCCCAACGTGCGCGTTGTCGAAGTAGACGTCGACACGAAAGCATATGACGAAGGTCACGTTCCGGGCGCCCTGGGCTGGGCCTGGAATTCGCAATTGTGCGACACTGTACGGCGCGACATTCTTCCCAAAGCGCAATTTGAAGAGCTGATGGCGTCTTCGGGAATTTCCAACAACACTACGGTGGTCATCTACGGGGATAACAACAACTGGTTCGCGGCCTGGGCGCTCTGGCAGATGAAGATCTACGGCCACAAGGACGTCAGGCTGATGAATGGAGGCCGCAAGAAGTGGCTTTCAGAAGGGCGCGAGCTTTCAAAAGATGCGCCAAAAGTCAACCGCGCCAGTTACAAGGCCAGCGGACCGGACAACTTTCTTCGCGCGTTTCTGCCGCAGGTGCAGGCCGCGCTCGAGGGGGGCACCTCGTCAATGGTTGATGTGCGAAGCCCGCAGGAGTTCACGGGCGAGATTCTGGCGCCCCCCGGACTGCCGGAAACCTGCCAGCGCGGCGGTCACATCCCGGGAGCACGCAACATCCCTTGGGGTAAGGCGTGCAATGACGACGGCACATTCAAATCGGCGGACGAACTGCGGTCGCTCTATGCCGCCGAAGGCATCGATGGCTCCAAGCCGGTGATTGCTTACTGCCGCATCGGCGAACGGTCGAGCCACACATGGTTCGTGCTGAAGTACCTGCTGGGGCTCGACAAAGTCACCAATTACGACGGCTCCTGGACCGAATGGGGCAACCTAGTGGGGGCGCCGGTCGAGAAGGGCGCGGCAGCCACCGCGCGGGCGTGACCGTGAAGGCTGAAGAATATCAGGAGCGCCAAGTCCAGATTCTCGGTTGGCCGGTGAATCTCGCCAGCTACCGGCTGGGCGAGGTCTTTCATTGCAAAGCGGACAACGTTTCTCCAGGCGCTGCGCTGGCGCGCACTACCGGCGCGACGCGCGAAGAAGCAGAGAAAAAAGCCCTCGATCGGGCCGAGCAACTACTGGGCCGCACCCGGGTGCATACCGTCTAAACTAGCCGCCCTGCGAATCCTGCTCGCCGGTTCCGGCCAGTTCCTCCACTTTCGATCCGCGGCTGTCGATGCGCGGGGGTACGGTTCCGCGCATGTTCATCTGGTCCTCGGTGGCCCCTAATGCCGACTCGGCATGTCCGCCCTCGCCAGCCGCCATAGCGATGGGACGACCCGCATCGCTGAGTACTTCCTGCAGAAGGTTTTCGACGGCGGCGGCAGCCTCTTCGAGGTCAGGGCGATGAAATATCCGGGCGAATTCCACCGGCGATATCGCCGCCAGTCTGGTGCCGCCTTTCTGCTCATATGCAACGATGCGGCAGGGCAGAAATGCAGCGAATCGCACGTCGGCTGCCAGAAGCTTTCCATACAATTCCGGCTGCAAGATGCTGTAGACCGTGGCCACGCCCGCCGGCTCGACGGCCGATACGGTTGCCTTGCGCCGCCACACGGCGCGCCGCAAAACCAGCTCAACATCCTTCAACTTTAGGGGGGAAACCCGCTCCAGAACCATGAAAACCTCTGCTGGGATGATATCAGAAGGCCTCTCCCGCGGGAAGCAGAATTTGCCTTATTCCCCGCCGCTGAAGCCTACGCGTGCGCGCCCATGACCGGTGTCTTGGGCTCGCGCTGGACCGAGCGCATCAGTTGTTCGAACCGGGAAATGTTTTCCGGGCTGCCCATGCTCCGGAGTTCCTCGGTAATCTCCGTTTCCAGAGATCCCCGGGGCGAGCGGTATAGGGTCTGGAGAGGCACCCTGTTGAACTGATGCCTGTCTTTCAGCAGGCGCAGAGCCTGGCGGCCCAACCCCATCTTGCGCAGATGGTCCTGAATGCGGAACATGACAAGTTCGTTGTCGAAAACGACGGCGAAGCCAAATGTGAAACGCAAAGTCGAGCTGGCCGCGGCGGGCGCAGGAGCTGCGGACAGGTCGCTTACCGCCAGTTGCAACAAAAGCACGGAGCCCCTGCGCGCCACCTCGGGATAAATCCGCCCAAGTTCCTGCACCAGGGCGCGCTCGTGAAAGTTCAGCTCGGGCGCACCCAGGCCTTTCGACTCCAGTTGCACGGCACCCGTATCGAGACTCAGGTTCGAGGCGCAAAACGTCTGGAACCGCGCTCCGTAGGTGGAGACGCAGATGGCCCAGGTGGCTCGGAACATGCCGGACCACGCAAAATGCCTGAACAGATTCATCCAGCCGCGGTTGTCAGGGTGGTCGTGCTCCTGCGCCAGCCGGAGATCGAGATAGACGCTCTCCATGAGCTGGATCAGCGAATTACAGAAATAAAAACCGGCGCGTAACTCGGCAGGTTTGGTGGGCAGCCAGAGTTGTGTGGGCGCGGGGCCGGCGACGTGAGCATTCAACCGCCGCCACTCCGGGTAGATCTGGGCGTCGAGAAACGATAAGTCGGGATCTTTGCGCAGGCGTTCGAACATCTGATCGAGCGCGCTGGCGTGCTTGCTGAAGGAAGCGCCCGCGGCGGTGCTGGCCGGGTACCATGCCTGCCGCAGCGCCACGAAAAATGTTTCGGCGCCATTCCGCATAGGTTGGCTCGCGTCGGCGGCTTCGCACGTGGTGCGGCCCACGTGATAGCCCAGCTTGCGATAACTTTCGAACTGCGCTTCGTCGAACCACTGATCGCCCGTCGATTGGTGTGGAAACGCCGGCTCCGCGGTGCGGTAACTCATCACGTCGGCAGTTTCGTCACCCGTGAGCGACGACTTGATGTAGACCAGCGTCCCAGGCGTGGCTCCTTCTCCGAGCGTTTCATAGTGAATCGTCCCCACACCACAGTGCCACCCGCTCATGCCGTTCGCCTGCCGGTGGATGCTGTCGATATCGATTTCTATCTCCACGCCCATGTCGGTGCGGCATTTCCGAATGGCGTTGCCCAGGTCTCCAAATCCCAGACCTCCATCCTGATCGGCGTCGCATGCGATGATGTAGCGGCAACGGCGGCGGACCAGTTCGTAAATCCCCAGATTTTCGAAATGTCCTCCGTCGGAAAGATAGACGAAGTGGCTCTCCTGGTCCGTCAAGCCGAACAGCTCGCGCATCAGTTGAAAGAGGGCGAACTTAGGAGCCGACTGTCGATACTTGGCCGTGGCCGGGTTGCCAAGCCACCAGCCGAGCCGGACATCGAACACCGTCATCAGGAACGCGGTGGCGGGCGACGAATGGTAACCCTCGTTGGGGCTGGCCGCGGCGCCCGAGATGGCCATGGCGGTGCCCAGCGAAATGCCGCCTAGCTCCGGGTAGGCGTAATGACGGGTTTCCCGGTAGCCGGGCCAGATGCCGTCCGCACCCTGGAGGCACGGGCGGGCATCGCCGCGGGCCTCGGGCCGGCCGGCTATCTGATAGCCGCAAAACTTTGGCGTGAAGGTGAACGATGCGCCCTTCCTCTGCTGCCATGCGAGATTTTCTCCGCGCACCAGATTCAACGTGGTGTTGATTAGCGGATAAGGTCCGGTAAAACCCGGCCCCGCCAGGTCCGCGAGCTTGAGATCATCGTGCGCATCGAAACCGGTGAAGGCCTGCGGCTCGCGCCGGTGCGAGGCGCCCAGATAACAGCGTACGAGTCGGTTGCGATAGAAGTGGTGCATCGAAAATTCATTGATGTCCACGCGCCACGCAAGTAAAATGGCAACGCCCGCCAGAGCCGCGAATGACCACGCAACCGGTGCCAGCGGGATTCCGTTCATGATCTGAAAGTGCTGGAGCATGACCGGGATCTCCTCCAGGCTCGACCAGTTGGCAAAGAAGCTGTGCTGCGCGGCGCAGCCGGCGGCGTGCGGGTCGAGGCAAGGGAGAAGAAGTTGCAGCCCGGTTGCAATGGCAATTAAAAGCCCGGCAACGAACACATAAGGGGCGCCCTCCGCGAGCACGCGCAGCACGCTGGCGTTGGATCTTGATCCCGTCTCGGAGCTTCTGCCGGCCAGCAAGCCGCCAACCGTGGTTGCGATCCAGGCCAGGCTTACGCCGGCAAGCGCCTTGGCGCCGAGCGCGACGATCAGCGGCCCATAGATGGCTACCGTGACCAGCGCCGCCCAGCTCAGCATGTAAATGCAGAGCCATGCGCCCAGGCGGCTCCACCATTCCCGCCCGCTATCGGGAAAGGCGATCCCCATGAGGCCCAGGTGCACGACGGCAGCCAGCGAAAACACCGCCATGAGCATCGGCGGGCCCCAGGCGAGCGCGTGCCACACGCCACCGTCGCCCGGGTTGAGGGGCTTGAGGGCATGGAACAGCGCCGCCACACCCCACAACATGAAGCCCCCCAAAACACCGGGCACGACGGCCGAGAGCAGCACCAGTCCGAACGCAGCCGGAACTCTGCCGAGTTTCACGCTGCGGCGAAAGATCCCGGTGAATCCCGCCACGAGCAGAAGAGCCGTGAATGTGCCGGCCGACAGCGACCATCTTCGAAGGAATTCAAGCGGCCCGGGGAACGATGCACCCATCGCGTTGGTGTACCGCCACAGCGCCAGGCTCGAAAAGTAAGCCGCCACCAGGACCGGCGCGGCGATCAGAATCTGGATGCCGCCCTGCGACGCATAGAACGGAAGCTTGCGGCCGCCGCCATTAGTCTCCAGTCGCATCAGGTTCCAACCGACAAGAACCATTGCGATGGTGAGCGCGAGCAACGAGACCCATTCCGGCCATACAGGATTCGGCCCATTCTGAAAAGGCCATGCGGCAAAACGCGGAACCAGCAGAACCATGGCGATGGTGGAGATGAGAATCGTCTGGTTGAGAATCACGTTGCGCAAGTAAATCGCGATCATGGTCCAGGTGTCCGCGCCGAAGAAACCCAGGCGGGGCGTGAGGTAGTTGCTGTATTGCCGCAGAAAGTGGATGGGATTCAGAGGTTCCGCGCTGTGGCGGGCCCCCTGAACGGGATCGAGCCGGCTTTGGACTTCCTGAACGGGGCTCCCGGCGGTTCCGCCCGGCTGCCGCCTGATCCACGCCGCGAGCCAGCTTCCGATATAGCCGCCGCCGGAGACGGTGGAAAGATAATCCACCCAGCGCAAAATGTCCATGTCGGCCAGCGCCTGCAGGATCCCCAGGTTGAAGGTGGCGCTGCGGATTCCGCCGCCCGAAAACGCCACGCCCAGCAATTGCGCGTCGTGCGCCTTTTGTAGGGATCGGCTTGACTTGGGTCTTCTGGGGTCGTGGGCTTGATCTCGGGCACGCGGCGCTTGCGAGACTGCTCGATTTCCTCAAGTTCGCCGGTAAGGACGGCTTCGAAAGTGAACGGTTTGGCAGACATAGCGCCCTCCTTGATGGTGAGAAATGCGAGCGATTTGTTTCAGAGCTCTGGTTAGGCTGTGCGGATAGCTGCCGCCCGGCCAAGGCCCAGCGCTTCAATTTCCTGCTCGCGGATGCGAAACTTCTGCACTTTTCCGGTAACCGTCATGGGAAACGAATCCACGAAGCGAATGTACTGCGGGATCTTGAAATGTGCGATGCGATCACAGCAGAATTCACGGATCTCGTCCTCGGTTGCGCTGTCGCCGCCTTTTAATTTAATCCAGGCCAGAACGGTTTCACCGAGGCGCTCGTCGGGCAGGCCGACCACATAGACATCCGCGATCTTGGGGTGGCCGTGCAGGAATTCCTCGATCTCGCGTGGGTATATGTTTTCGCCGCCGCGAATGATCATCTCCTTCAGGCGTCCGGCGATGTGGAAGCAGCCATCGGGCCGCATGGTGGCGAGATCTCCGGTGTGCAACCAACCTTCGGCATCAATAGCGCGGACGGTGGCTTCCGGCTCGCCGTCATATCCTTTCATGACCATGTATCCGCGGGCGCATAGCTCGCCGCGTTCGCCGATTCCGGCCGTTGCGCCGGCGGGGGCGACGATCTTGATTTCAGTTTCCGGCATGGCGCGGCCGACGCTCGAGACGCGCGTCTCCAGGTCGTCATCCGGACTGGACATCGTGACCACGGGCGAGCTTTCCGTCTGACCGTAGGCGATCGTAATTTCTGGGCAGTGCATTTCTGTCAGGACGCGGCGCATCACGTCCACCGGACAGGGCGCGCCCGCCATGATGCCGGTGCGCAATGAGGTGAGATCGAACTCACGAAAGCGCGGATGTTCTAGTTCGGCGATGAACATGGTGGGGACGCCGTAAACGACGGTGCAACGCTCGGCTTGTACGGCTTCGAGCACGGCGAGAGCGTCGAACTGCGGGGACGGCAGCACGATGGCCATCTTCGATACCATCGACACCAGCGTGCTCATCACGCAGCCGAAGCAGTGATAGAGCGGCACAGGGCAGCAGAGCCGGTCGCGTTCGGTCAGGCGGAGCGTGCGGGCGATCAGGTAGGCGTTGTTGACCAGGTTGCGGTGCGTGAGCAGAACGCCTTTGGGAGAGCCGGTCGTGCCGGAGGTGTACTGGATGTTGACGACATCGTCGATGCCGGGATTGTGGGGCGCGGGTTCCGCACCGTTTTCGAGCATGCCTGTCCAGGAATTAGTTCCCAGCAGAATGGCGTGAGCCAGCGGCAGATCCTGATTGCGGCGGGCTTCCTCCAGAATTTCCAGGTAATTGGCGCGTGCATCGCGCTCGTGCAGAAAAATCGCTTTCAGTCCGGACTTCCGCAGCACGAAGCCCAGCTCATGCGAGCGGTAAGCCGGGTTGACGTTGACCAGTACAGCGCCGATGCGCGTAGTGGCAACTTGCAGGTAGATCCACTCGGCGCAGTTGGCCGCCCACATACCGACGCGGTCGCCCGGCCGGATGCCCAGGCCCCAAAGGCCGCGCGCCGTGCGCTCGACTTCACGGTGCAAGTCGCGCTACGAGAGCCGCACACCCTTGTTCCCCGAGACGCTTGCACCGCCCCCGGGTTTGCCCTCGGC
>JACXTT010000840.1_pt1 | contig 52241 bp, 46 predicted proteins | sample 9270951 | NCBI WGS metagenome assembly JACXTT01 (sample SAMN15532306, study PRJNA645909) | rock metagenome | isolation source: weathered quartz diorite | place: Puerto Rico | collected 2017-06-21
CTTTCAAGGAAACAATAGCTCCCACAGGGACGCCGTGACTCTTAACGATTAAAGTCACCAGGGCACATAGAAGCATACGTCGTTTGGTTTCCTTGTCCTTCCAGTCTTTGAACTGGCCGAATGAATGAGCGAAGTCCTTCATGTGGAAGGGTTCCTTCAATTGCATGATGTCGAGAACTTCTTGCCAAGTCTTGCCGAAAGAAGTCCATGTCTCTGTCGGAGCGACGAATCCTGCCATTCCCGCAAAGTGAAAATTCGGATCTTCCTCATGCCCGGATTCATCCATGTAGGAAGTCAGCAGCAGCATCAACCTCTCCTTGCTCTTGGGAGAATGCAGTGCGAGTGATAAATGTAAGAGTTGACTAGCATGTGCCTCTCTGGGCAATTTCTCCGAGTACAATCATTTCCTTCCCCGGAATAATTGATTCCATGCTCACCACGCTACACCCTTGGATGAGTCAAGTCAATTATTGCCCTAATTAGGCCCGTGCAGACCTCGGAGCCACACGCGCGCATCGGGGATTCTGGGTCGCGGCGCGCAGGCAACGTTTTCAAGCTTTGCTATAATCCAAACTCTTGCATCTAAGTGATTATCCTGCATGCTCTTGGAGTCCCAGGTTTGAAAAGAGCTTTGATTCTGGTGTCATTTTTACTGCCTGTCAGTTTGCTGTTTCTGAGTTGTGGTAGCTCCTACAACGGCAACAGTAGCGGCGGCGGTAGCGGCGCGAAATTTCGCGCCTTCATTTCCCAGGACGTGAGCGCTGGGAACGTAGCAGCAGGCGTGCAGATCATCGACGCGGAGAAGGACACACGCGCTTTCGTTTCCCCCATTTCGGCGGGTGCGACGCCCGGGCTGATGGTGGTTACGCCCAACCGCGTTCAGACCCTGGTTTTCAGCGCTGCCGACAACAAATTGACGGTCATCAGCAATCGCGCCGAGAGCGATTCCGGCAGCATCACCTTGCCAGGTTTTACTGAAAGTTTCGTAGTTTCTCCGGACAGCCAGACAGCTTATATCGCCGTACCGACCGCTACCGTGGAGGACCAGTCCCCGGGTGTGGTGGAGGTTCTCAATCTGAATACCGGTGCGATCACAGCTGGGATCAGCTGCCCTCCCGCAGGTCAAAATCCACCCCCATGTAATCCTGACGGTTTGAACCTGCCCTATCGACACCTTTCTCTCAGCAATAGCGGTGCCCGTCTTCTGGCCTTCAGCGACAATTCGGATTCGGTTGCGGTCATCACGCCCTCGAACATCGGAACGACGAATCCGGTCGTGACTTTTGTTGCGGGCTTTGACCGGCCGGTGACAGCCTTCTTCAGCGGGGACGACAATACAGCGTACGTGGTGAACTGCGGGGCGGAGTGCGGCGGGACGCAGGCTGGTGTCCAGACGCTTGATCTGACGAACAACACGTTGGGAAGTCTGGTCGCCGCTTGTACCGCCGACCTGGCGCCAGTGTGTGCTGGCAGTGCTGCGCTGGTGGATGGCAGGACGATGTATTTAGCGGGAATCCCATTCAACGCGGACGGGACCCCATTTGCTCAACCCTGCACCGGTGAGACCACTGCGGCGACTTCCTGCGGCTTGCTTACCGTCATCGATCTCACCAGTATGACCGTTACGAAATCCGGGATCGTCATCACGGACGGTTTCCACGACCGCATGGCACTGGGTGCCGACGGACAGCTCTTCGTGGGCGCTCATTCTTGTACGGAAATCATTCCTCCCATTCCCCCGCCGCCGGGAGCCGAAGTGCGTGGCTGCCTCTCCATCTATAACACGCAAACCGGCGCGGTTGTGATTCCTCCGGCCAACGGGGATGTTACCGGCATCCAGCCTATTGCCACCCGCCATGTGGTGTACGTGGTGCAGGGCGGAGAACTGCAAATCTACGACACTACCACCGATAAGCTGCAGAAGACACAGATCGACATCAGCGGGCAGGTTATCGACGTGAAGACGGTGGATTTCTAGAGGCAGATCTCAGGTTTACAGGTGTCAGGAAAAGCATAACCACGGAAATTGCCAGGTGATGAACTGATGGCCGAATCCAGCTACCGCGGCTCGAGCGTCATCTCATGCTTCTTGCGCTTTTCCACCATCGCCGGTGAGAAGGCGAAGGCAAAGGTTCTACCTGCGTACCAGGCCGGCCATTGGTCCATGTAGTGCTTGCTGAGGAAGACTCCACTTTCCCCCGTAACCAGATTCAGCGTGCTCTTGTCGAAATCCGCGAAGTTCCACGTCAGACGTTCTGACGGCCCAAATTCTTTCCCCACGGCCTTTACCGTGTAGAAGCTTCCGCTGAGCGGATGCAAACCGGGGCCGGTCAATTTCCCAACTAGCGGCAGATGGCTGAGCACGGGATGCTCAATCTCCATCGGATCGATCTTGCCCCACTTCCATTGGCTTACGTCGGAGGGAACTTCTGGCTGTTTTAGCACATTCTCGACGGCAGTCACCAGCAAGCTCGGGTAGTCGCTGTAGCCCGGCGGCAGCCAGCGTGCCGGCTGTTTGGTGAGAACGTTTTCCACCCACACCGTCGACATAGCCCAGCGATAGCTTTTCCAGCTCAGTGTGCCCGGAGTTGCCCCCTCCGTTGCCAGGCCGAGCTTGGGTTCCAGAAGCAAACGCACCAGTTCCTGACGAGCTTTGGTCTCGATCGCGGGCGCAGACGAATCGGCCGACATGCGCCCATCCCAATCGCGCAGAATGTCGGATGCTTTCTTTGCCCTATCGGAGAGCTTGCCGGCATGGTCGAGCGCGTACACGAACTTGTCGGCGCAGAAACGGTCGTAGGTGGATGAGACGTCCATTTGCAGCGCCAACATGTCGGCCGGCGCAAACTTCTTGCCCGATTCCAGCACCCGGTAGATGCGGTCAGTCCGCCAGGGCGCTTCCCATTCCGTGCTGATGGAATATTTGTAGCCGTCGGGAGTGATTCGTCCATTGGCGCTGGCCAGAATGCCCGTCTCGGGATCGAACACGCGCGGCATCTCGTCGTACGGGATGTAACTCTTCCACTCATGTGCGTCGTCGCTGCCGCTGACTGGAAGACTACCGTCCCCCGCCGCCCGAATCGGAACCTTGCCGGTGGCCTGATAACCGATGTGGCCGTCCACGTCGGCATACATGACGTTCTGGCCGGGCGCGACAAAAATGGAAAATGCCTTCCGGAATTCATCCCAGTTCTGGGCCGAGTTCACGTCGAAGAAGGGAAGTGTCATGCCGTTGTAAAGCGTCCAGCGCAGCGCGAGTTTGCGTGTTTCCCCCGGCACTAATTCCGTGATGATTGGCCCGTGGCGCGTCGTGATTACGTCGAGCGTTACGTCCGGCTGGCCTTTGACGTGGATGACTTCCGGCCGGTGCTGCGGATCTCGCCACCCTGTGGGCGTCTTGTATTGGCCTTGATCGTTGAACTCTTCGATGTACAGGTCTTCAACGGTTGGCCCAACGTTGGTGAAGCCCCATCCGATGCGCTGGTTGTGGCCAACGATCACGAACGGCATTCCCGGCAGAGTGACGCCCGCGACTTCGAAGCGGCCACTTTTCAGATGAGCTGCGAACCACAGGTTCGGCATCTGATGGTCGAGGTGCATGTCGTTCGAGAGCAGAGGCTTTCCTGACACTGTGTGTTGTCCGGAAACAACCCAGTTGTTGGATCCGGGCCGGAACAGGCCTGCTTCGGCGGCGGAGAATGAGGAAATCAAGCTGGAGTCCTGCCCCACCGGTTCGCCTTCGTCATCTTCATCGTCCCCATCGCTGCTGACTGCGGGATTCTCTTCGTCCATTCGGGCCCGGGTTGCTGTGGGCGGACGGTCTCTCCAGGATGAATTGACGTACAGATCGGCGGTTAGTCCCTGCCCAAGTTTGGCCAGGATCTTCTCCCGAGTCAGGGCGCGCGCATAGCTGTAATGGTTCAGATCCTGCACCATGCGGGCGCCGACCAGTAGGGAATCGGTGACAGTCCAGGGACGCGGTGTGTATTTCAACAGCCGAAACTCGAGCGAAAGCCGGTCACGATGCGACTCAACAAATGCGTTGACGCCGCGCGCATAAGCTTCGAAATATGCGTGGTCACGCGCGGACATTGCTTTCTCCGCTTCCTGGGCCCCCGCCCTCAGGCCGAGGATGCGCTGCTCACGATCTATTTTGAGAAGGTCAGGTCCGAGGATTTCCGCCAGTTCGCCGGCGGCGGCGCGGCGCATCGCATCCATTTGCCAGAGCCGATCTTGAGCGGTGACGTATCCCTGGGCGAAGAACAGATCATCGAGCGAAGCCGCTTCGATCATCGGGACGCCGCGACCGTCGCGCACCACGCGCACGTTCGCAGAGAGTCCCGGGATCGCGACGCTGCCATCAAGCTGCGGCAGAGCTGAGCGAGCGACTGAGTAGAACCAGGCCGGAGTGCCCACAATCACTAAGATCACCACCAGCGCCAGAATGGAAACAATCCGGATGGCAGGACTACGCTTGGAACGGACTTCGGGGAGCGATGCAGTGACAGACATTCTGTTGACGATTGTAGGGGCGCTTGTTGGCCCGTGACAACCACGATGACCAGCCAGGGAATCCTGGTCAACATCAGCCCATCTCCGCGGCGCGGCAGACTCCTTGATGGGCAAGGCTTCCGCGGCCTGCTCACCAAGGCGTAGACTTTCCAGTGACTTGGCGGTATCGGCGATCGCCTCAAAAAGCGCTGGCCTTGCCCGGCGGGCCAATGCTATCCTTTCTTGAACCTGCACCCCTCGCAGGCTTAATCCTGGGATAAGGTGGAGAACATGGTTTGGACGACTCCGGTTTTCGAAGAAGTTTCCCTCTGCTGCGAAATTAACTCCTACGCGAGTGCAAAGCTGTAATCTCAATTGATGCAGGTGAAGATCCTCGGCTCCGCTGCCGGAGGAGGATTTCCCCAATGGAATTGTGCCTGTCCGAACTGCCATGCCGTGCGCGGCGGGCAGTTCCGGGGTAAGGCCCGCTCGCAGACCCAGATTGCCGTCAGCGGCGATGATGAGTCCTGGTTCCTGCTGGGCGCCTCGCCGGATTTGCGATCCCAGATCGAATCTTCGCCGGAGCTGCATCCGCGTTCCGGGACGCGCAGTTCTCCAATCCGTGGTGTGGTTCTCGCCAGTGCCGATCTGGACCATGTTCTCGGACTCCTGCTGCTGCGCGAGCTTCAGCCCTTTCGAGTGTTTGCTGCTGCATCCGTGACGAAAATCCTGCGCCTGGAGAACAGCATGTTCGGCATGCTGAATCGGGTCGCCGATCAGGTTCAATGGCAAACAGTTCGCGCGGGTGAACCATTTACTCTTCAGTCGCTGACCCGAGACGGCGGGGCTATCGGTTGCCGAGCCGTTGCGGTTTCCTCACACTACCCGGCCTACGCAACTCAATCGCAATTGTCGGAGGAAGCAGTCCTCGGGCTGATCCTGACCGCGCCTACCGGGGCAACGTTGGGATTCTTCCCGCAAGTCGCACAGCTGACTCCTGAATTGCAAAGTTTGTTTGCGAAGCTCGATTGTCTGCTGCTCGACGGGACCTTCTGGAGCGACGATGAGTTGATTCAGCTACAAGGTTCTGGCCAGCGTGCGCGTGAGATGGGTCACATCCCAATCGGCGGAGAAGATGGCACACTGCACCAGTTGGCCGGGTTGACCAAGCCTCGCAAAATGTATATTCACATTAACAACACTAATCCCATGCTGAACGAAGCCGGCGCCGAGTATCAGATGGTGCGCGATTCAGGATGGGAACTGGCGGAAGACGGATGCCACTTCACGCTGTAAAAACGGAGCCCGGCGTGTTGCTCTCGATGGATGAGTTTCGGTCTGTCTTGCGGCAAGTCGGCGAGGAGCGCTACCACCATCGGCATCCGTTTCATGCGCTCATGCACGATGGAAAACTCAGCCGCGGCCAACTGCAGGCCTGGGTTCTGAATCGCTATTACTACCAGAGCATGATCCCGATCAAGGATGCGGTGATCCTGTCGCGCAGTGACGACCCCGAATTTAGACGCGCCTGGCGCAAGCGGATCGCGGATCATGATGGCGACTCCCACTCTAAAGACGGCGGCATCAAGCGCTGGCTAAAACTGGCGGAAGCGACGGGGCTCGATGCGGAGCGCGTCACCAGCAAGCGCGAAGTGCTGCCCGCGACTCGTTATGCAGTGAACGAATACCTTAACCTTGTGCGCACGCGACCACTGCTGGAGGCGGTGGCGTCTTCGCTTACGGAACTTTTCTCCCGAGACCTGATCACACTGCGAATGGATCGGCTGCGCCAGCACTATCCGTGGCTCGCAGACGGTCTCGACTATTTCGAAGCCCGGCTGGAGCAGGCTCCCGAGGATGCGGCCTTCGCCATGCGCTACGTCTACGACAACGCGAAATCCCGCGACGAGCAGGAGAAGGCGATCCACGCGCTGCGCGATAAGTGTGACATCCTGTGGGCCCAGCTCGACGCGCTCTATTTCGCTTACGTGCAGCCGGGATGGCCGCCGCCCGGCGCTTTCAGGATTGAGACCTGACCATGGCTGTCCTTGACATCAGCAAGCCAAACCTGGCAGTAGGATGCAAGTGGGGCGGAACCGAAGAAGCGCCCTTGGTTCTCTTCCCCGAAGGCGCGATGAAGGTCCAGGGAAGCGGCTTGGCGATTCTGGCACTTTGCGACGGCCAACGAACGTTCACTGACATTCTCGCGGAATTGCAGAGGCAATACTTCGGCACGGACCCGAAACGCATCCGCGAGGATGCCACCACCTTCCTCGAGCAACTGCACGAGAAGCGAATCGTGGATTATTGATGCTTCCCAACCCGCTCGCACTCATCGCCGAGATCACGCATCGTTGCCCGCTGCACTGCGTTTACTGCTCCAATCCGCTGGAACTCGCCACGGCAAATTCTGAGTTGAAAACAGAAGACTGGTTGCGAGTTTTCGCCGAGGCAGCGCAGATGGGAGTGCTGCACCTCCACCTGACCGGCGGCGAACCGCTGGCGCGCACGGATCTCGAAGAACTCGTCGCCGCGGCGCACCGGAGCGGACTCTACACTAACCTGATCACCTCCGGTCTAGGCTTATCGCGGGAGCGCCTCAAACGGTTAGTGGAAGCCGGACTTGACCACATCCAACTCAGCTTTCAGGATTCTCAACAAGAGCGTGCCGACTGGATCGCCGGTACCAAGTCACATGAGCACAAGGTCGAACTCGCGGCCTGGATTCGTGAACACCGCATCGCTTTCACCGCCAACCTGGTTGTGCATCGCCAGAATCTCGATCAGCTCGAAGAAACCATCATGTTCCTTGAGAAACTGCGGCCCGACCGGATCGAGATTGCTCACACCCAGTATTATGGATGGGCGCTTGAGAACCGCGCATCGCTGATGCCGACAGCCGCGCAGCTCGACAACGCACTTCGTGTCGTCGCGGCAGCGGAAGCGCGTCTGAAAGGAACCATACGCATCGACAGCGTACTTCCCGATTACTATGCCCAATTTCCCAAAGCCTGTATGGGCGGCTGGGGACGCCGCTTGGTCCTGATCGATCCCGCGGGTAAGGCACTCCCTTGCCACGCGGCGGGCGTGATCCCGGGCATGGTTTTCGACAATGTCCGCGAACATTCGTTGCCGACGATCTGGAATGATTCATCGGCCTTCCAGCGATTTCGCGGTGAGGAGTGGATGCAGGAGCCCTGCCGCAGTTGCGATCGCCGCACCGAAGACTTCGGGGGCTGCCGCTGCCAGGCCTTTCTGCTGGCCGGCAACGCCGCGGCTACGGACCCGGTTTGCTCGCTTGCGCCCACTCACAACCTAGTTCTTCAAGCGCTCGCTCAAACGCCCGCTGATGTGATTTCGCCGTCCAGCCTGGCTGAGGATTGGAAGTACCGGCCGAATCCAGGTCGTGCGTAACGCCGGAGGGATGCCGGCACTACGCCCGCAGCTTTCATTGGCGCAATAGGCACTAGCCCGTTTATCATGGCCTCGAACCATCTAACCATGCTGCAGAAAAGAATCGACGATCAGCCGAGTATCTCGCCCGAGAACATGCGCGAGGCCGAGGGGATTTTCCTGCGGCACTTGCGACGTGTGGGTTTGAAGCAGACCGAACAGCGTGGCACGATTCTGAGGACGTTTCTCGAAACCCGCGCGCATCTCTCGACCGACGAGCTCTACCAGCTGGTCAAGAAGAAAGACGCGCACATCGGTTTCACGACCGTGTACCGGACGCTCAAGCTGTTGGCCGACTGCGGGCTGGCCAGCGAGGTCGCCTTTCACGACGGCATCGCTCGCTACGAGCACCAATACAACCGGCGCAGTCATCACCACATGGTATGTACCGAGTGTGGCGCATCGGTGGAATTTTTCTCGCCCGAAGTGGGAGAGCTCGAACAGCAGGTCGGGCGCAAGCATCATTTTGTAACCACTCGACATACCTTTCAGATCTACGGCATCTGCGAAGAATGCCGGAAAAAGAGCAATGGCCGGCGCCTCGTATAGTCCACCGAATTCCGCGCCGGCCGAAACTACCTGCCCGCGCTGCGAAACTTCGATGCCAGCGGGCGCCGCATTTTGCCCGGGCTGCGGCCACTCGATGAAACCGCTGTCGTCCGTAGAGCGGCTGGCGGCCGCAGGCGGGTACTTCACCCTGGTGCCCGCTGCCGTGCTGCTGTTCCTGCCGGCGTTTCGCAATAGCCGCTTCGTCCGCTTCCATGCCTGGCAGAGCATTTTGCTGTGGGGAATGTTTTTCCTGGCGGCACTAATTGGGATACTTCTTTCCAATATCGCAGCCGGGGTTACGCTCCTGCTGTTGGGAATCCTGGGTTCGCTCGGCATGTTTTTTCTGTGGATTGTGCTGTCGCTCAAAGCGTGGCAGGGAGAACGCTTCGAATTGCCGCTTTTCGGTTTGCTGGCCGGGCGCTTGGGTTAGACATTCTTCTCTCCATCGTTCAAAATAATCGGTTTACTAATCATCAGGAGACCTCATTGAGCCAGCTTCGCCGCGCCAAGATCAGCGCTCTCGGCACCTACGTTCCGCCTCGCCTTCTGACCAACGCCGACCTTGAAAAGATGGTCGATACCAATGACAAATGGATTCAGGAGCGGACCGGCATCCGGGAGCGGCACATCGTAGATACGGGCGTCGCTACCAGCGATCTGGCTGTCGAAGCCGCTAAGAACGCGCTGGCGGAGCGTGGAATTGCTCCGTCTGATCTTGACGCTATTCTGATCGCCACGGTTACACCCGACATGTTTTTCCCCTCGACCGCCTGCTTGGTGCAGCACAAGCTGGGAGCGAAGAACGTGTGGGGATTCGATCTTTCGGCGGCGTGTTCGGCATTCGTCTATGCGCTACAAACAGGAGCGCAGTTCATTGCCACGGGAGCCCACAACAAAGTTCTGGTGATCGGCGCCGACGTGATGTCCTCGATCATTGACTACACCGATCGCGCGACCTGCGTGATCTTCGGCGACGGTGCCGGCGCGGTGCTGCTGGAACCCGCCGAGGACGATTCGGTGGGCATGATTGATTTCATTCACGAGGTCGATGGCTCCGGTGGATGTTCACTGTACATGCCGGGTGGCGGTAGTCTACACCCCACCACGCATGAGACCGTGGATCAGAAGATGCATTACGTTCACCAGGACGGCGGCGCAGTATTCAAATTTGCCGTTCGCAAGATGGCGGACCTGTGCGACCAGATCCTCAAGCGCAATAATCTGACGGGCAGCGACATTGATGCGTTTATCCCGCACCAGGCCAACCAGCGCATCATCACCGCCACCGCCGATCGGCTGAAAATGCGACCGGAAAGCGTCATCATCAACATCGATCGCTACGGAAACACCACCGCAGGCACGATCCCGCTGGCGATGGAGACGGCGCGCCAGGAAGGGAAGCTAGAGAAGGGAAGCCTCGTGCTGCTGGCATCGGTGGGGGCAGGGTTTACGGTGGGGGCGACCCTATTGCGATGGGCCTACTAAGGCAGGTGTTTAGGTGTTAGGTCTCAGGTGTTAGGAGAGTGTTTCGTCGTGCGGGCTTCTCCTGAGACCTTATTTTGTTGCCATCGCTCCCACTAGCGATTCGAAAATCTTGAAGCCGTCGGTGCAGCCGAGTTCTGGCTCTGCCGAGCGTTCGGGATGCGGCATCATGCCGAGCACGTTGCGGCCCGTGCTGCAGATCCCGGCAATGTTTTCCAGCGATCCGTTAGGATTCGCTTCTGGAGTAACCTCCCCCTGCGCGTTCGCGTAGCGGAAGACGATCCCATTGTCACGCTTGAGTTCGGCCAGCGTGGCCTCATCGCAGAAATAGTTGCCTTCCATGTGTCCGATGGGAATAGTCAGCACTTCGCCTTTCCGGCACGCCTGGGTGAAAGGCGTTTCGTTGTTCTCGACCCGCACGTGGACAGGCTTGCAGACATACTTCAGCCCGATGTTGCGCATCAGCGCGCCAGGCAGCAGGCCTGACTCGCACAAGATCTGGAACCCGTTGCAGATCCCCAGCACCAGCCCTCCACCCGCGGCAAACTTGCGTACCGCTTCCATGACCGGTGAAAACTTCGCGATCGCTCCGGTGCGCAGATAGTCTCCATATGCAAAGCCACCCGGCACAATAATGACATCGCAATTCTGGAGATCGGACGACTCGTGCCAGAGGAAAGTGGCCGGTTGCTTGGCGACCTGCTGGACGGTCCAGTAGGCATCGTGGTCGCAGTTCGATCCGGGGAAGACGATCACGCCGAATTTCATGGGAGCTCTCAAGTGAGGATAGCATGGGCCTGCAATGCTGTACCCCGCGCTCTTGCGATGTGAAGGGTTCGCGTCGTTAGTACTTCACAATCGCCGCAAACGACTTGGGATCAAGCGACGCCCCACCTACCAGAGCCCCGTCAATCTCCTCTTCGGACATAAGCGCCTTCGCGTTCTCGGGCTTCACCGATCCGCCGTACAGGATGCGCAGGCTGTCAGCGAGTTCCTGGCCGAAAGCTTTGGCAGCTTCGCCGCGGACGATGGCGTGAGCGTCGACGGCCATTTGCGGAGTTGCCGTCTTGCCTGTCCCGATGGCCCAAACCGGCTCGTACGCGACCACCAACTTGGCGGCTTTTTTGGCTGACATCTTGTGGAAAGCACGCAAGCATTGGCGACGCAGGACGTCGTCGGTGAGTCCGGCTTCGCGCTCTTCAAGGACCTCGCCGACGCAGACGATGGGTGTGAGCCCGGCTTCTACCGCTGCCTTAAGCTTCAGATTCACGGTGTCGTCTGTCTCGCCGAAGTACTGACGACGCTCGGAGTGCCCGATGATGACGTGAGTCACGCCGACTGCCACCAGCATGGCGGCGTTGATCTCGCCGGTAAAGGCTCCTTCCTTCTCCCAATGGAGGTCCTGAGCTCCCACTGCCACACGCGAGCCTTTGACAGCATTCACTGCGGCATCAATGGCAAGAAAGGTCGGGCAGACCACAATCTCGTCGCGGTCGTGGCCTGCGATCAAGGGAAGGAAGTCGCGGAAGAAGTCGCGAGCCTGGTCGGGAGTCTTGTGCATCTTCCAGTTGGCGGCGATGAGTTTTTTTCTAGACATGAGTTGTTCCAGAATTCCAAAAGTGACGATCTTCTGGCATTTCCAGCGAAGTGAAAAGGCTATTTGTTGGTCAGTGCTTCCACGCCCGGCAGCTTCTTGCCTTCCAGGAATTCGAGCGATGCCCCGCCACCAGTCGAGATGTGGGTGATCTTGTCGGCGACCCCCGCAGCCTTCACTGCGGCCACGGAATCGCCTCCGCCGACGATCGATATTGCGCCAGCATTTTCTGCGACTGCATGCGCGATCTTAAAGGTACCCTTCGCAAACGGAGGCAGCTCGAAGACTCCCATGGGACCATTCCAGACGATCGTGCGCGCACGAGATACTTCTTCGGTAAACAACTCGATCGTCTGCGGGCCGATGTCAAGCGCCATCATGTTGGCCGGGATCGGCTCGCCCGGGTTCACGATTTTTGTGAGCGCGTTGGCTTCAACTCTCTCTGCGATTACGTGATCGGTCGGCAGCAGGAACTCGACCTTCTGCGCCTTGGCCTGCTGAAGAAGCTCTTGGGCCAGCTCGACCTTGTCCTCTTCCACTAGCGATTTGCCGATCGCGTCGCCCTGCGCCTTCAGGAACGTGTAGGCCATGCCTCCACCGATGATGAGAACGTCGACCTTACTCAGGAGATTCTGGATGACGCCGATCTTATCGCTAACCTTGGCTCCGCCCAGGATGGCTACGAACGGGCGCTCGGGATCCTGCAGCGCACGGCCCAGGTATTCCAACTCTTTCTCCATCAGCAGGCCAGCCGCGGACTTCTGCACGAATTTTGTGATTCCCACCGTGGAAGCGTGTGCCCGGTGCGCGGTGCCGAATGCGTCGTTGACGTAAAAGTCCGCCAGCTTGGCGAGTTGCTTCGAAAAGTGCTCGTCGTCGGCTTCCTCTTCGGCGTGGAAGCGCAGATTCTCGAGCAGGAGCGTCTGGCCCTTCTCGAGTTTCAGGGCCATTTCCTCGGCCTCCGGTCCGACGCATTCCGGGCAGAAGCCGACGTTCTCGCCGCGCGCGAGGTCGCGGTCAAGCATCATACGCAGGCGCTCGGCGACGGGCTTGAGGCTCATCTTTGGATTAGGCTTGCCCTTCGGACGGCCCAGATGCGAGGCCAGAATCAGGCGTGCGCCGTGACGGAGTGCGTATTCGATACTCGGCAGCGTTTCCCGGACCCGGGTGTCGTCCATGACGCGTCCGTCGTCGAGAGGAACGTTGAAGTCCACCCGCATGAAAATGCGGCGATCGTTGATCTGCAGGTCACGAATAGAAAGTTTCCGCATGAAGCCTCGAAGTAGCGCCGGCAACCTCGCCGGCTGTCGCGGCGGCACCTCGCCGCCCCAAGGGTATAACTCCGCCCGTAGACCGGGCATGAGTGCCCGGCACCATACCTGATTACAGACCCTTACTCGCCATGTAGTTGATCAGGTCGCGCACGCGGCATGAGTATCCCCATTCGTTGTCATACCAGGAGATCACTTTCACGCAATTGCCGCCGACTACCAGGGTCATGGGCGCGTCCACAATCGAGGAGCGGGAGTCACCCTTGAAATCGGACGAAACCAGTTCGTTCTCCTCGTAGGCGAGATAGTCCTTGAGCGAGCCCGACTCCGACGCTTTCTTCAGCGCCGCGTTGACTTCTTCCTTTGTCGTTTTCTTCTCGACGAGCGCGACCAGATCCACCACCGAGACGTTGGGTGTAGGCACGCGCATGGCGAACCCGTCGAGCTTGCCGGCCAAATCCGGGATGACCAGCTTAAGCGCCTTGGCCGCTCCGGTCGAGGTCGGAATCATGTTGATCGCCGCCGCCCGGGCACGCCGCAAGTCTTTGTGCGGGAAGTCGAGGATCACCTGGTCGTTGGTGTAGGAATGGATCGTGGTCATCGTCCCGCTGAGGATCTTGAAATTGTCATTCACGACCTTGGCGATTGGAGCCAAGCAGTTCGTGGTGCAGGAGGCGTTCGAAATGATGTGATGTTTAGCAGGATCGTACTTGTCTTCGTTGACGCCGAGCACGATCGTGATGTCTTCGTTCTTCGCCGGGGCGGAGATGATAACCTTCTTCACTGGCCCGCGCAGATGCTTCTTAGCGTCGGCGGCGTCGGTGAATCGTCCGGTGGATTCAATGACCACCTGTGCGCCTACGGATTCCCAGGGCAGCGCGGCCGGATCTTTCTCTTTGAAAACCTTGATGGTCTTGCCGTCAATTGAAATGCTGTCCTGACCGGCGGTGATCTTGTGAGGCAAGTTGCCAAGGATGGAATCGTACTTCAACAGATGAGCCAGAGTCTTGGGATCGGTAAGATCGTTTACCGCGACGAACTCGAGATTCTTGTCTTCGAGCGAGGTGCGCAGCACGTTGCGGCCGATGCGGCCAAATCCATTAATGCCTACTTTTACAGCCATGTTGCCTCCGAAAGAGAGTTTGATTGCGACAGAAAAGCTGCTGGAAGACTGGGACAACTTTTGATGGTAACAGGCGGCGGGAGGCACCGTAAATGTCAGCCCTCATTGTGCGTCCCAGACGAAAGCTGCAACCGATTCATGCGGGATCGGGAGTGATCTCGAGATACGTATCGGTATTGCGCCAAAGAAACGGCACGCGCGCCAACCAGTACTTGTCATTGATGAGTTTGCGAGCATGCTGGAATTCCTCTGGCTTCAGGAAGCGGACTCTCGCGGAAAATTCCGAGCCCGTAACCTTTCCGCGCATGGTCGAAGGAGCAATCCTTACCTCGGGATTGTTGCGCAGCCGCTTGGCCTTGCCCGTCTTGGCGGCAGTCATGACGTAGAGATGTCCATTCTCCTCGCCGAACCAGACTGGGGTGTACACGGGGGTTCCGTTTTTGCGGAAGGTTGCCAGGCTGATATAACGCTGACCGCTGATCTCGGAGGGAATCGTGGGCGCCATACCCATATTGTAAACATCGGAAGGGCACGACGCCGACGAAGCTGTCGATTGCACAACCGCGCCGGCATACAATAAGCGGGCGGTTGCTCGGGACGGCTGAGGCGAAGCCATGAGCGAGACATGGAAACGATGGGAAGGCCAGATCGTCAACGGCGAATTCCCCTTGTTGCGCTACTTAGGGGGCGCGAACCACAGCGCCGTGTTTCTGACAGAGCGCCGCGCAGGCACACTTCAGAAGGCCGCCATCAAGTTAATTCTCGCCGACCCCAAGGGCTCAGAAAGCCAACTGCGCCGCTGGGAGCAGTCCGCGAAGTTGGTCCATCCTCACTTGATTCGCTTGTTTGAAACAGGCCGTTGCGAACTGGAAGGCACGCTACTCCTGTATGTCGTAATTGAGGCCGCCGAAGAAGACCTTTCGCAGATTCTTCCGGAGCGTCCGCTTTCGCCGGCTGAAGTAAGGGAAATGTTACCGCCCGTGCTCGACGCGCTGGCACACATTCACGGCAAAGGGATGGTGCACGGGCGTTTGCGGCCCTCGAACATCCTTGCTGCCGGGGATCAAGTTAAAGTCTCGGGCGACACTCTGCGTGCGGCTGGGGAACTGGTGACCTCCCTGAGTGGAATGGACGGCTACGATCCACCCGAAGCACCGAGCGGGAAGCTCACACCGGCAGCGGATGTCTGGTCGCTCGCTATCACTCTGGTGCAAGCGTTAACGCAGCAGCGGCCGGTTTGGGACCCGGCGAAACCAACTCGGCTGTCGTTGCCGCAAGGAGTCCCGGAGCCGTTCCTGGAGATCGCACGCCGCTGCTTGCAGGTTGATCCTCAGCAGCGTTGGACCGTTACAGAAATCGCAGCACGGCTGCAGCCGCCACAGCCTGTCCCTGCGAAGCCCGCACCCGGATCGGCGATTCGCGAGGGGAAGAAGAAGCTCGGCCAATGGCGTTTCGTGCTGGCTTTGACTGCGGCTGCGGTGGTTGCTCTGATCGTGATGTCGAGGAATAAAACTCGCAGCTCTCCTCCGCCCGTGCGATCGGTCGAGGTTCAGCCTCAGGAAGCGGGACCGTCCAGTAGCGCTCTTCCCGAACTGTCTCCAGCCCCACGAGAACCGAAGCCGAGCCCCGCAACGCGCGCAAAGACGCCACCCTCTGCGGGCAGCGATGGGCTGTCTCAGAGTGGGGCAGTCAAGGGCGCGGTATTGCAACAGGTGATGCCGCGAGTGTCGCCGAGCGCGCGGGATACGATTGAGGGCAAGATTAGAGTGCGTGTAAGAGTCGAGGTGGACCCCTCCGGCAACGTGACGGAGGCGGCGCTGGTTTCGCCCGGGCCCAGCCAGTATTTTGCGCGGCTCGCCATCGAAGCGTCCCGAGGCTGGAAGTTCACTCCACCACAGGCGCGAGGTCAGGCGGTGGCGAGCGAATGGGTTCTGCGATTCGGCTTCAGACGGACCGACACCGAAGTTGTTCCGACACAGACTTCTCCGTAGCCGGGGATTCGAAGAAAGGACAAGGGGACTTCCCACTTCCTGGAGCAGAGGGCGTTTGTATGAAGTGACAGGACAGAAAGACTACCGAGAATTGCCCTCGGCCAGTTCGCGGCGCCGCCGCGGGCCTTTCGGCTTGCGTTCTAACAGGTTTCGCAAGACCAGGTTGGTGAAAGCGTCCATGCCTACCAGCGGAGTCGAACTGCTCCGGTAAAAACCAAAATTCAGCGGGCGGGTTACAGAAGGGACCAGGCTTCCACGTGGCTCGCCGTCCCCATAGAACTCGCGACCCAGGGCGCGGGAGGGGGAATGCTGTTCGGCGCCCGAGAAGCCCCGTCCAAGGTCCCCGGCGATCGCGTGTGAAACCGTTGCGCGCTCCGATGTTGCCGGCGCTCCATGCCCTTTGGAAACGAGGCTGGGGTTACGTTGAAACGAGATTGACTCCGCGCATGCCCCCGCGATCAACACGCAGGCCATGACTGCGAACGTGGACAGACGTACCAGCATCAGTCCCAGTGTTTACTCCGGATTTCGGCATTCGTCCAGCCTTTTCTAGTCCGGCAAGTCAGAAACCCGGTGGTGCGGGTCGCAAAAGGCGCTGGTATCCAAAACCTGTGAGAACTCGGCACACAACTGTGGTTGACAAAGTCCATTCGTGAAAGCACAATACACGTCCTTAGCCGCGCAGGTTGCCAGTTTTGGCCTGTGGCAGGGCAGTAGGGTCAGTGCCTGCGAGAGTACGAAATGAATTGGATCGTGGGAACCCCTGATGCGGTGCGATGCGCTCTACGCGCGCTGAAGAAGGAAATTCTCGGGTTCCGTTTCGATTATCCGCTTCAGATTGTCCCGGAAGGCGCGGCCAAAGATTCCCTGCACTATCACCTTTACGGGGACTCGCTCGCATGGGAAGCGCTGCGTCTGGATCCGGACGGAATTCCTCGGGCCTGGTATCGAACGACCGGGGCGGTTTACTGGCCGTCGTATATCGCGTGGTATGGACTTGTACAGTTGGGGCACTATCTCCGGCGCGGGGACCAACGGCACTTGAATATTTTCCTCAGACAGGTTTCCTGGCTGGAACAGAATGCGGTATTGCGGAGTGATGGCGCGGTCGTGTGGCCAATGAACTTCGATTACCCGACGGGCGCAGTCACGCTCAAGGCTCCGTGGATTTCCGCCTACGCGCAGGGTCTGGTGATCAGCGCGCTGGTGCGCGGTTGGCGTCTAACCAAGCGGCCCGTTCTGCTGGAGCTTCTCAAGAACTCGGCGAAAGTATTTGCATTGGATGTCGAAGACTCTGGAGTGCGCGTTCCCCTCGACGGCCACGCTTTGTATACCGAGGTCCCAGGCGGCGCGCCCCCTGGAATTCTCGACGGTTTCATGACCTCGCTGCTTGGTCTTTATGACTTGTATGTCGAGACCGGCGATCCGGTTGTGGGGCGCATGTTCGAAGACGGAATTGACGGACTCAACTACGCCTTGCCGCGCTGGGACTACCGGAAGAAGTGGAGCTGGTACGGATGCCGTGCATATCTGAGCCCACCCGCTTATCACTATCAGAATTGCCTTCTGCTGGACATCCTGGCGCGTTTGTCCCAACAACCTCGTTTCGCTGAGTACGCTCGGAGATGGAGCCCGAAGCGACTCTCGGTTTTGGGACGGACCGAGATTTATCTTGGATTCGTGCTCACGAAGAACCAGAGCCGTTTACGCCATCGAACCTGGCGGCAGAAAGCTGACCAGGCCGCTCCTTCCCGGATGCTGCCTCCGGTTCCCGTCGCGCAGACGATTTTGAACCAGAGCAATCAGTAAATGTCGTCCCGAGACCTAGCCCCGGTGTTTGTAGTCGGCTCCGCGCGCTCCGGCAACACCATGCTGTATCACATGCTCCTGTCCTCGGGGCACTTCCCGATTTACCGAACCGAGCCGTTGGTGTTCGATCTGCTGGTTCCCCGATTTGGCAGCCTTCGCAACGCAGCCGGCCGCCGTAAGCTGATGAAGTGCTGGCTTCGCAGCCGGCAGTTCCGGCGTTCCGGTCTGGAGGCCCAGCAGATCACAGAAAAAGTGATTGCCTCGGTCGGCAACGGCGGCGACTTCTTGCGCGCGGTGATGGGGGAGATGGCGCGAGCGGGCAGATACCAGCGTTGGGCGGTGTGGGGGCCGGACAATCTCCTGCACATTCCTGATATCAAACGCCAGATTCCAGAAGCACTCTTCATTCATGTGGTGAGAGATGGACGGGACGTGGCCCTGGCTCTGGACCGGAAAGAGTTCATTCGACCCTTTCCCTGGGACCGGAATAACCGTTTGGTTGTTTCCGCGCTACATTGGATGTGGAAAGTGCAGACCGGCCGCCGCCACGGACGGGCTCTCGGCCCAGACTACATGGAAGTTCGCTTCGAGGACCTCGTACTCAATCCATCAGAAACACTCGAGAGAGTCGGCCGATTCATCGGTCAGACTCTGGACTACGAGAGGATTCGGAAAACTGAAGTCGGAGCGGTCCGCCGCCCCAATACATCGTTTACCGAAGAGTTGGAGGCGCGCAACTTTTCGCCCGTGGGCCGCTGGAAGAACTTACTTTCGCAAGACCAGGTCGCTCTGCTCGAAGGTTTGACGGGGCAACTTCTGGTCGAGCTCGGATATCCGCTATCGCATCCGCGAAGAGCGAATCTGGGATTCCATCTGCGTGCAATGCTAGCTTCGTATCCCGCTTTTTACGATCTAAAAGAGTGGCTCAAGACCGCGACTCCGATGGGGCGCTTCGTTAACACGAACCGCTTGCATTTGGACGAGGTTGAGGATCCAGGCTTGAACACCAATGGCTTGTCCGAAGGTCTGCCGTGCCCAAGGGAGCTAACCTCGACGCGGTAAATCAGTACGGAACGCCGATCACTATCTGCGGCTTAGTTGGCTGATCCGCCGCCTCAGCAAAGCTGGACTTCTTCTTAGTGTCCTTCTGCCACTCCGCAGCACGCTGCTCGGCTTCAGCCATTTGTTCGGGGGACATTCCCCGGCTGAGATTGGTCTTGCTGCTCTCGATCTGGTTGCGCATCGAAGCTGTCGCTTTCTCGGAGAGCAGACACCACATATAGGCTGTTACTGGATCAGCTGCATCTCCGTTCCGCTGGCAGTAGTGTTCTGCCAGTCGAACCTGTGCCCACGAGTGTCCGGCTTCGGCAGCCTTGAGCAGAACGGGCAATCCCTCTTCTTCTTCGGTATTCGAGGAATCCTGTGTCCGAGCCGATGAGCTGCTCATAGTGAGGTAGAGCAGTTCAGTGCGGCTTGAGACTCCCAACTTATCGAATATGCGGAACAGATAGTTCTTGACGGTGTGACGGCTCAAGCCGAGAGACTCCGCAATTTCGCGGTTCGTCATGCCCGCCGCCAGGTACTGAACCACCTGCCGTTCACGCGCGGAAAGCAATTCGAGCCCTTTGTGATTGGTGGCGCGGACGAGCGGTGAGTTGGCGAGAGCCTCAAGTGCGTGTTCCAACTCGACGCTACGCGCCCAGATTTGTCCCTCATGGACGCAGCGAATGGCCTTGCAAAGGCTTTCCAGCCGCTCGTGCTTGGCAAAGATGCCCTTTGCGCCGGCGCGAAAACATTCCAGGACATCCTGCGGTCGGGAAGAGTCCAGCAATAAGACTCCCTTGATCTGAGGGCGGAGCGCTCGTAGTTCCCGCAGCACTTCGGTTCCGCGCCCAGGCTGGTCGTCCAGACTGTAGCTGATGACCGCAACATCGATGGGCACGCGCTCGACCGCAGCCAGCAATTCCTGCGAAGTCGACGCTGAGGCCACCACCTGCAATCCGTGGTCGCTGCGCATCGCGTCGGCTAGAAGTTGTGTGTGGATGCGAGTGCTGTCAGCAACCACAATACTGATAAAGTCCGCGCCTTTCTCCTCGTGGGATGGCATCGGGCCTCCTGAATCATCGGTTTTGTCGACCGGAAGCGGCGTCTGGAAAGAAAACCAGAAAGACGTTCGGGTCACGAATCAACAGCCAGGGGAGAGCCAATCTCGGGGAGGAGAAGGATTATGCAGGGCTCGAAGAAACCGCCCTTTCACGTTCCTTCCACGTGGATCAGCCTACCACCAAAGGCCCCCATCGGCAAGGAACAGGTTTGCAACTATGCAACAACATGCACACTGGTTCCAATTGCTCGTCTCATTTTGATTCTCCCGTTAAGGGTTGAAGATGTTTGCTACTTTGGCGGGACCTGAGACCGGCACAAAGACACCGATAAATTCTCCCCTATAAGATGAATAAATTCAATGTGATACAGAAAGAAACTTCGGATCCAATTGGGGTTTATCAGCCTCCGACACCGCACTTTCGTGCTAAGGCATAACCACTGTCGTGCCAAGGAAGATCGCCTCTAACCCAATTGGATTGTGTATGGGAAGCGTGCCTCTCACTGATATAGAGCCGAGCGGATGGGGGCTGATGTACCACTTGCAAGGTCTTGCAAGTGACTTTACCGTGAAGATGCGACTTAGGCAACGAATCGCAGTTGTCTCCCCTCTAATAACTCCTCCCCTAAGAGACGTGTTTCCCCCATGCCATTTCACGGCGGACCCTGCGCGATGGGACCCAGAGGGCGAAGCTATGAGTAGTGTCAGTCAAAGCCACGAAGTTGCAAGCATGCTCGGGCGGTTGTCGGCTGCGGAAGAACTTCGTTGGTACGCGCTCCACACCCGAGCGCGACATGAGAGAGCAGTCGAGCATCGGTTGCGAGAGCAGGGCATGGAAACCTTCCTTCCCACGATACGCGAAACACACCGCTGGAGCGATCGCAAAAAGACCGTGGAAGTCCCGCTATTCAGCTGCTACGTGTTCGTACGGTGCGCTTTGAACTCGGAAGACCGGACGCGAGTCTATCGAGTGGACAGCGTACTCGGCTTTGTCGGGACACGTGGGGCGGGTATGCCGATCCCGGATGCGCAGATCGAGAGTGTTCGCGCGGCTCTTTCGCAGGCAGCTCCCTGCCGTTCCCATCCTTTTCTGAAGGTGGGTCAACGTGTTCGGGTATGCGGCGGCGCCATGGACGGAGTCGAGGGAGTATTTCTCTCTGAAAACGGCGACCACAGCCTAGTCATCTCGGTGGACGTGATTCAGCGCTCGCTGGCGGTCCGCATCGACGGCTACGATGTAAAGCCCGTCTAGGTTCAGCCGAGGCAAAGCCCAGCTAGCAATCTTCATCTTTTAACTCGCAAGTCGTTCCACACTTTCCCGGATTCCATCATGCATCAACCAGAAATCGAGCAAATCGGCGAGGAGTTGTACTTCATCGCTGCCAGCCCAGCCACCCGCCGGCTGCGGACCCAGGCCGAATTGCTCTCGCAGACCGATGTCCCGGTGCTGGTCACCGGTGAAGTGGGAAGTGGGAAAGCGACTGCCGCACGGCTTATTCACTCCCTCTCGATCCGCTCCAGCTTCGAATTCACCAGGGTGAGCTGCGCAGCTTTGACTGCGGACATGTTGGAGAGTGAATTGTTCGGCTACGAACACGCCAATGGGAATGGACGACTGGAGTCCAAGCCCGGCAAGTTCGAACAGTGCGCCAAGGGGACGATCCTGCTGGAAGATTTCGACGCCATGCCGGGTTCGGTGCAGCTGCGGCTCCTGAGATTGCTTCAGACGAGGGAATTTGTGAGGTTTGGCGGCCAGTCGCCCATCCGAGTGGACGTACGTATCATCGCCTCCACGCAAGGGGATCTTGAACTGGCGGTAGCCGAGAAGAGAGTTTTGGAAGAGCTCTACTACCATCTGAGTGCGTTCGGGTTGCACGTACCGCCCCTGCGGGAACGGCGTGAGGAAATTCCGCTGCTGCTCGGACACTTCATGAACCGGCTGACGCGCCGCTACAGCGTTCCGGCCCCGCATTTTTCGGGCGCTTTGCTCGACGCATGCCAGCACTACGCGTGGCCGGGGAATCTCCGCGAACTGGAAGTTTTCGTGAAACGCTTCCTGGTGTTCGGCGACGAGAACGCGGCGGTGGAAGAACTGAATTCGCATCCACATTCCGAAGCCGACAACGGGCACACCAATGGTAACGGACACGACAGCGGTGGGAACGGTCATACCCACGTAGGGGGAGAAGAAAAATCTTCGCTAAAGTCTCTGGTGAGAAATGCAAAAGGCGAGGCCGAGCGCAATGCCATCGCGCAGGCTCTCGAAGAGACGCACTGGAACCGTAAGGCAGCGGCGCGGCTGCTCAGCGTCAGCTATCGTGCGCTGCTCTACAAGATCCAGGAGTACCGGCTGGTTCCTCCCCCCGATTCCCATCGGCTGTACAACTACCACGGCGTTCGGGATGCAAAGTAGACTTGCAAGCAGAGTGAGGTGAATGACCAAGAGGCATCGCTCATGACCCTAACAACGAACCCAATTCGTAGCCTGCAAATCGTAACCCTGTTGGTCCTCGTTTCCATTGGGTTGTCGGCGCAGTCCGACAATAGGTCTGGACAATCGGCGCCGGCGGCCCAAGCGAACAAAAGTGGAAATCATGGGACCGCATCGCAGACCCATTCCGACGATTCTTACGTGATCGGCGAAAACGACGTTCTCGCCATCAATGTGTGGAAAGAGCCAGACGTATCGCGCTCGGTGACGGTGCGCTCCGACGGAAAAATCTCCCTGCCGCTGGTGGGGGAATTGCAGGCTGGGGGCCAGACACCGCGCCAACTGGAACAAGAGATCGGCAAGAGGCTCCAGAGTTACATTTCCGAGCCGGAAGTCACGGTCATCGTGACGGACAGCAAGAGCCAGCGCATCAACATCCTGGGTATGGTGGCCCGGCCGGGTTCCTATCTGTTGACAGGCTCCACCACCGTTCTCGATGCAATCGCCATGGCTGGCGGCTTCAAGGATTTCGCCAAGAAGAAGTCCGTCTACGTTTTGCGAACCGGTGCGGATGGAACCCAGAAGCGCATTCCGTTCAACTACAAGGATGTGATCAAGGGCACCAATCCGGAGCAGAACGTCAAGTTGTTGCCGCGCGATACGGTGGTGGTCCCGTAAGCGTCTATGATTCGCAACTGCTCAATCTTCATATTGGTTCTGGCCGGACTGCAAACACTGTCGGCAGGGCAGAATCCGCCGACCCAGAATCCGCCGACCCAGAGCCCCGACTCCGGCGACGCCAACGCGTCGCGGCCGACTCCGGCTCCTGCGCTTTCCGGCGTGATCGGAATTGACGCCCAAGCGCCAGAAGAGGACACCAGCAGCGATCTGCCGCGGATACCGGCAATGCTCGGCGGCCCCAGGTCATCCCTGGATTTCGTCCCGGAAATGGAACGGTCAAACTATTTGCGGGGCGGACTCAATGTAGGCGCGGCGTATGACGACAACGCGTTGCTCAGTCCCAACGACCAGGTAGGAAACACAACTTTCACGGTCTTCCCGAACATTGCCCTCGAACAATCGCTGTCCCGCGTTCGCTGGAAGGTCGGCTACGCGGGCGGCCTGACCGTCAATCAGAGATTCTCGAACCGCAACCAGGGATCGCATGCCTTCAACTTCGATTCGCAGTATCGGTTGAGCCCACATGTCAATCTGCGCATCGCCGAAGACTTTTCCTTGATCAGCGGAGTCTTCGATTCCGGCAACGGCGCGGGCATCAACGGCGGAAACGGTGGGCCGAACCCTAGTGTGATTACGCCGCTGGCCAAGCAGCGAGCATCTTCGACTGTGGTCGAGACCAACTATCATTTTGCGTTGAAGGATGTGGTCGGAGCCAGCGGTTCATTTTTCGATCTGCATTTCAGCGATGCTCAAGGAACATCCAACCTCACGAATGCGAGGGCAGCCACGGCTTCGGCGTTCTGGCTGCACGGACTCTTTCGGGGGGACTGGGCTGGAATCAGCTATCGCTTCGAGCGGCTGACTTTCGATCCGGATGGAGAAACCATTGCCCACAGTTTCATGGTAGTGAACACGCTCAGCCTCCCGAACCGATTCACGCTGGCCGTTTTTGCCGGTCCCGAGTACTCCGACAATCGCGGCGTGACGCCGGCGAATGGTGGGGCCGGTCCAGTCGTACAATTCAGCAATTGGACAGTCGCGACTGGTGCAGAAGCCGGCTGGCAAAAGGATCACACCAGCGTGGCTGCCGGATATTCCCGGCGGACCAGCGACGGCGGAGGCGTTCTCGGCGTAGTGCGCTCTCAGAGCGTCCACGGAGATGTGCGGCAGGAGTTGTTTCCCGGCTGGGCGGTCACTGCTGGAGCCAGTTACGGGACCAACAAATCCGTCACCGTCCCCCTTGCCGGGACCGCCAGTTCGCTCAATGTGACTTCGGTCAGTGCCACGCTCGAGCGAAACATCGGCAAGAGCCTAGGGCTGCGGATGAGTTACTATCACGATTTTCAACAACAGCCCGGAACCATTGACTCATCTCAAAACATGGACGCGCATCGCAATCGCTTCTCAGTGACACTGGGATACCAGTGGGCGAGACCTCTAGGACAGTAGCTATGGAAGAAGATATCCAAGACAAACCGTCAGAGATTCCCAATCTTCATGATGTGGTGGGCCTCATCCGCCGCCGCCGCTGGCACTTTCTCTTGCCGCTGTTTGCTGGTTGGCTAGTGGCATGGGCGATCAGTTGGTCCTTACCCTCGATGTACCGGTCGGGAACGCTGATTCTGGTGGAACAGCCGGCGGTACCGGAAAAGTTCGTGGTCTCTAACATCGACAACGATATCCAGCGCCAACTGGACAGCATCACGCAGCAAATCCTGAGCCGCACTCGCCTTCTCCAGATCATTGACCACCTCAATCTTTATGCAGAAGACCGGAAGCACAAGAGTTCCGACGAACTCGTAGAAGAAATGCGCAAGGATATCGAGATCGAACTCTCACGCGGCGACGACCGGAAACTCTCCGCCTTCAACATTTACTATCTCAGCCGCGACCCTCGCCAGGCGCAGCAGGCAACTAACGAGCTGGCCAATCTATTCATTACAGAGAATCTGGAACAGCGCCAGGAACGCTCCGAGAATACGACCCGGTTCTTGCAGGACCAACTCGACCAGGCACGCCAGAAACTCGCTGAACAGGAAGCGCGCGTCCGCGAATTTAAGGACAAGCATCTCGGTGAGCTGCCCAGCCAGACCCAAAGCAATCTGCAAATCCTCACGGGATTACAGGGCCAGATGCAGGCGCAGGAAGACTCGCTGAACCGAGCGAAGCAACAGAACACCTATCTCGAATCCCTCCTCAGTCAGTATCACGCGCTAGAGCGAGGCTCGAAATCAGGCGATGGCGGACCGGCCGGGCTGGGGGCGATCGACAAGGAACTGGACCGGTTGCGAGCGCAACTTGCAGATTTGAGCTCTCGTTACACGGACAAGCATCCTGACGTGCGGAAGACGAAGGAGCAGATTGCGCGGACTCAGAAGATGCGGGAACGAATGGTCGCCGACATAAACAATGGAGGGGCAGCATCGGAGACCACGACGAGCGCCTCCACCGACCCCAAGAGCGCGCCACAACTCGATCTTGAGAGCCAGCTCAAGGCCAATCGCGCCGAGATCGCAAACCGGCAGACCGAGATCAAGCAGCTGCAGGGCAAGATCGGCGAATATCAGGGTCGGCTGAACCACGCTCCCCTGATGGAGCAGCAGTATACCGACATCACGCGCGACTACGAGCAATCGAAGGCGAACTACGATTCGCTGCTCGCCAAGAAGAATCAATCGGAAATGGCGACTGATCTGGAAAAGACCCAGCAGGGCGAACATTTCCGGATGCTCGATCCTCCGAACCTTCCCACCCGGCCCGATAAACCGAATCGCCTGAAGCTGTGTGGTATCGGGCTCATCCTCGGACTGATGCTGGGAGGCGCTACGGCGGCTGGTTCTGAGATAATCGGTGGGAAGGTACACACGGAACGCGAGATCAAGAAACTCGTGCCGTTTGAAGTCTTCGCCGAGATTCCTTCCCTGGAAACAGCGGGCGAACAGGCAGCAGCGAGGCGCAGTACTTGGCAGGCCGGTGTGGCAGCGGCTGCGATTGTGCTCTTTATCCTTACCGGTTCAGCGATTACTTATTTGCGCGGTTGATGACCAGTGTATAAAGCCTTTTACAACCTCCGGCTCAATCCCTTCGAGATCACCCCCGATCCGTCTTTCCTGTTCTCGACGCCGCGGCACAATGAGGCCCTGGCTTCGCTGTATTACGGGGTTCGAGCTCGCAAGGGCTTCGTCGTCCTGACGGGCGAAGTCGGCACCGGCAAGACGCTGCTGGTCCGTTGCGTTTTGGAACTTCTCCGGCGCACTGGCGTGGCGTTTGCGTATGTCTTCAATCCCAGTCTGTCGGCTCTGGAGTTTGTCCGCTACATCGCCGGAGACTTTGGACTACCGGTGGCGGGCAAGGCCAAGGATGAAATCATCCTATCCTTGAGCGCGTTCCTGGTGGAGAGACATCAGCGCAAACTGCCTACCCTTCTGGTGGTCGATGAAGCGCACCATCTCGCTCCGGAATTGCTCGAAGAGGTTCGGCTGCTTACCAATCTTGAGACGACGCAGCAGAAGCTCCTCCAGATCGTTTTGGCCGGGCAGCCGGAACTGGATGAAATGCTCGACTCGCATGCTCTCCGGCAGATCAAGCAACGGGTTGCGCTGCGCTGCCACCTGGAACCCCTTAATCTGGAAGAGACACGCGGATATATCCAGCGCCGACTGCAGATCGGCGGCGTGGGGCCGGACATTACGATTTTCTCCGAGACGGCGACCAGCGCAATCTTCCGCCATTCGAAAGGTTTACCCCGGACCATCAACACCATCTGCGAAAACGCGCTACTCTCCGGCTATGGTCGACGGGCAGCAGTGATTACTCCTGAAATCGTGGATGAGGTTGCCAGCGATCTGCGGCTCGGCGTTGTTTCTCGAGAAGAAAAGAAGGTCGAGTCTTCTCCGGCCGCCAAGGAGCAAGAGAAAGAAGAGCTACTACGCGCGGTGAAAACGCTCTTGGAATTGCATGACTATTTGCAGGAAATGAAGTTGACCGACAGCAAGGAAATAGTAGTCGTACCTCGCAGACCATATTAGCCATGAGTCGGATATTTGATGCACTGAAGCGGTCGGAAGCTGAGCGGTGGGGCAGCGATCTGCTGAATCCCCACGATTCGGTTACAGAACTGTTGCAAGCAGCCGAAGGACGGCGGGCTCAGCAGGGGGAGACGTATTCCTTGTCGACGCCGATGGAAGCCTTCGTCTTGGGGTCGGCGCCAGTGCTTCGACCAGCGCCCGGCCCGGAAGCCCGACTGGTGTGTCTCACCGACCCGGGTAGTCTGGGCGCAGAAAAGTTCCGCGTGCTAGGGCTACGGCTGCGCAACCTTCGCGACAAGCGCAAGCTGCAACGCATTGTCGTTACCGGTACGGCCCCTGAAGAAGGGAAGAGTCTGATTGCCGCCAATCTTGCCCTCAATCAGGCGCGGAGCAAGGTGCTAAAGACGCTATTGATCGACGGCGATCTTCGGCGGCCGACACTCGCCCGGCGCTTCGGAGTCGGCGATCTTTTGCCGGGCCTGAGCGAATGCCTGCGCGGCGAACGGCAGCTATCTGAAGTGGTTTATAAGCTCGATGGCTCAGGCCTCTGGTTGCTCCCGGCCGGCATGGCGCCGGAGAATCCGCTCGAACTGATGCAATCCGGACGGTTGCCCGAGTTCCTCGAACAGCTCGGAACATTTTTCGACTGGATCATTATCGACACGCCTCCCATCTTTCCCCTGGCTGATACGACTTTTTGGATGAAGATGTCGGACGGTGTCTTGATGGTGATTCGTGAGGGTGTGAGCGAAAGGAAATTGCTGCAACGAGCGGTCGACACGCTGGACCGCTCGACGTTGTTAGGTGTGGTCATCAACAGTTGTAGCAGCAGCGACCACAAATACTACTATTCCCGGTACGGCCACGATACGGTACAATCTGACGATTCTCAGCTCTCCCCAGACTGAGAGCAATCAGTAGTCACAGGCCTCTCCCCCAGAGGTCTGCTCCCCCCAAGACAATTAAGACTGCACAGAGCGCTTGGGCTCAAGTGTCTGTATAAACATTCCTCCCCAAAAGCAGTTCAAAAAGCCTATGTCTAATTCCATCCGTGATCCATTTATCCCTGCTCTCGTCGAGAGTGAAGCAGATCCTAAGGAGACAGTCGTGAACGTACGTCGATCCAATCTGCCAGCCGCTCCTCCGCCGGTTCGCTCGGTGTCGAACCCAAGCGCCGTGCTGGATGAAGAATCCTTTCATCGAATGATTGCGCTCGAGAGAAAGCGAACCGAGCGCTCTCGAAAACCATTCTTACTTATGCTCCTGGACGCAGGAAATTGTTTGCCTTCCGACAAAAATGGGAGAGTGCTGGCCAACATATTGTCTGCATTGTCCTTGTCTACGCGAGAGACGGACGCGACCGGATGGTATAAAGACCACTCCGTCGTCGGGGTCATGTTCACGGAAATCGGCAGCGGTGATCGCGGGTCGATTCTGAGCACCATGATGACTCGGGTCAGCGAAACGCTACGCAACAACCTGAGCCTGGAGAATTTCAGCCAGATCAGTATTTCCATGCACGTCTTCCCAGAAGATTGGAATGAGGAAACTGTACAAGGCAATCCGACACTCTATCCCGACCTCGCGCGCCGCCACAAGGCGCAAAAAGTCGTTCGCACCACCAAGAGAATGATGGATATTGTGGCAAGCGCGGCTTTGATTATCCTGTTTGCGCCTGTTTTTCTGATCGTCGCTGCACTCGTAAAGTTAAGTTCCAAAGGGCCAGTCTTTTTCAAGCAGGGGCGGCTCGGCCAATTTGGCAAAGAGTTTACGTTTCTGAAGTTCCGGTCGATGTATGTAAACAACGACCATAAGATCCATGCAGAGTTCATGAAACGCGTGATCAACGGCGATCACGATGGCAAAACCGAAGACGGAGGCGAACCGGTCTACAAGATGACGAACGACCCGCGCATCACCCGGATCGGACGTTTTCTCCGTCGGACGAGCCTGGACGAGCTCCCACAATTCTTTAACGTGCTGCGTGGGGACATGTCGCTGGTCGGCCCCAGGCCACCGCTCGCGTACGAATGTCAGGAGTATGACTTCTGGCATCGTCGTCGCGTTCTCGAGGTTAAGCCCGGCGTCACTGGCCTGTGGCAAGTGCGAGGCCGCAGCCGGGTGCGCTTTGACGATATGGTGCGCCTGGACTTGCAATATGTCCGCAACTGGTCGTTGTGGCTTGATATCCAAATCTTGCTGCAAACGCCTAAGGCTGTTTTATTTGGCGGTGATGCGTTCTAGCTCTTCTGCGTCGGATCGCCTTCAGTGCTGCTTCATCACTCTCAATTCGTCCAGGGGCGGTGCCTGGAGTAGCTGCGCCGGCACACCCCGGCGCTCGAAGAGGTACCAGGTTTGAATAGCACGGGGAACACAAGTATGAGTGTCACGGCAGAGGATGCGCGGAAGCCTGTGCGGGCGATAGTCAGACAAGAATTGGGACGGAGCGCCGTGCCACGCCGAACATCAGGAGCGTTGAAAAAGGTCTGGATTGATATCGACAACTCTCCCCATGTGCCATTCTTCCTGCCGATCATCAAGGAGCTGGAAAAACACGGCATTGAATTGGTCCTGACCGCCCGCAACATGTATCAAGTGTGCGACCTTCTGGAGTTTTTCCGGTTACCGTGCAAAGTTGTGGGGGGCCACTACGGCAAAAATAAAATTCTCAAAGTACTGTCCAACTGCGTGCGGGCTGTCCAGTTGGTCCCGACTGTGAAAGCGGCACGCCCGGATTTGGCGATCTCGCACGGCTCCCGCGGACAGATGCTCCTCTGCAAAGCGTTGGGGATTCCGGCGATGATGATGCACGACTACGAGCACTCCACCAAGACGGGGTTTCTCGAGCCGGACTGGGTGCTGATGCCGGCTGTGATACCAGACGGAGTGATGAGCAAGAAGACGGATCGGGTATTGCGCTACCCGGGTCTGAAGGAAGACGTCTACATCCCGACCTTTCGGCCCGATCCTTCGATTTTGACCCAGCTGGGTATTTCCACCGATGATCTGGTGGTTACGTTGCGTCCTCCAGCCACCGAGGCTCACTACCACAATCCTGAAAGTGAACTGCTGTTCGCAGAAACCCTGCGGCTCCTGGCCTCGAAACCGAATGTGCGGGCCGTCACTCTGCCTCGCAACGCGAGACAAGGCCAGCAACTGCGCGCGGAGTGGAGTGACCTCATCTCCTCCGGCCGGATGCTGGTCCCCGCAAATCCGGTCGACGGCCTGAATTTGATCTGGTTTTCGGATCTGGTCGTGAGCGGCGGCGGTACGATGAATCGTGAAGCGGCAGCGCTCGGAGTACCCGTCTATAGTATTTTCCGCGGAAAGATTGGAGCCGTGGACCGCTACTTGGTGCAGGAAGGCCGCCTGACGCTGATCGAAAATACGCGCGACGTCCAAACGAAGATCAAACTAGTGCGATGGAATCGGCCTGGCCAGCCAGACCATCGTGACCGGCCCGCGCTTCAGAGCATCGTGTCCACGATTCTTGGCGTGCTCGGGACTAACGGGCACGGACATTACGTCCCTCCGAAGATACCGGCGAAGCCGGATTCGGAGATTGGGCAAAGGCAGCAAACTGTGCAGGTGAAATCCTAGTGGTCGCACATTCCGCTTACCCGATGGGAGTTTTGCCAGAATCGCGAGATGGGGCGCCTATTTGTTCAGCGGCTGCGGTGGGTCTGCAATTCTCAGAAGCCACACAAACGAAGGTTGAACCGAAAGTCGCTTGTTGCGTCCGACCACTTCAGGATCCTCGTTGGGATAAATTCTTGGAAGCACACCCGCGGGCATCTGTCTTTCACTCCTCGGCATGGTTGAGCGCACTCTCGAAGACCTACGGATACGAGCCTGTTGCTTTCACAACGACTCCTGCTGGCCAGGACTTGCAGAACGCTATGGTGTTTTGCCGAGTGGAAAGCTGGTTGACAGGACGTCGGCTAGTGTCACTGCCATTCTCAGATCATTGCGAGCCGCTGGTGGACACAGAAGATGATCTGACGGCTTTAACTGCGGCTCTCGAGCAAGAATACAGGCGGGAGAAATGGCGCTACGTGGAAATACGGCCGTTAGAGTCCTTCAAGATGGTGACTCCACTCCGCCATACGGCGGTGCCCTACACGTTTCATCAGCTAGACTTGGGCCCGGACATTGATACCATCTTTCGAAATTGTCACAAGAGTTCTACGCAAAGAAAAGTTCGGCGGGCGGAACGCGAAGGTCTGACGTACTTGGAAGGGTCAACCGAAGCGCTTCTCGATCAGTTCTACGAACTCTTCGCCGTTACGCGGAGAAGGCACAAACTGCCGCCGCCGCCCCGGAAATGGTTTGCCAATTTGATGGATTGCTTCGGTGACACGCTGAAGATTCGAGTGGCGTCTCATCAAGGCAAGCCGATCGCGGCGATGATCACGCTTCGCCACAAAAAGACGCTGGTGTACAAGTATGGCTGCAGTGACTCTCGCTTCAACAATCTCGGGAGCATGCACTTTCTTTACTGGAAAGCGATCCAGGAAGCGAAAGCTTCCGGACTGAAACTCTTCGACCTCGGGCGGACCGATGCAGATCAGCAAGGACTCATCACTTTCAAGAACCGCTGGGGCGCCACCCAGTCGGTTGTGACCTATTCGAGATATAGCGAGTCCGACCAGTGCACGCACGTGTTCGATTTGTCGGCCGGTAAGTGGAAGTCTAAGGCGGCAAAACATATGTTGGCGCATTTGCCGCTGGGAGCGTTATCCATCATCGGCCGAGTGCTCTACGGACACATTGGATAAAACGAACCGCCATCCCGAGTGTTCCGATGCGTACTGAGCCCACACCTATATTGGGGGATTTCTAAACAATGGATCTTTCGATCCCTTCGATTCGGCAGCTTGCCGAAGGCAAGAATCCAAACTCGTTTTCCAACCGGCTTCGCACCCGGCGGTTCCGGCAGTTTGAGGCGCTGGCAGCCCGTTTGCCTCGTCCGCTGCGGATTCTCGACGTGGGCGGCACGAATCAATTTTGGGAAAACCGAGGATGGGCCGACCGCGAGGATGTTCAGATCTTCAGCCTGAATCTGGTGGCCGAGGAACAGCGGCACGAAAACATTACACCGCTCGCTGGTGACGCCACCGATCTTGCCCAATTCGCTGACGGCAGCTTCGAAGTCGCATTCAGCAATTCCGTCATCGAGCATCTATTTACTTTCGAGCAGCAGCGCCGGATGGCGTCGGAGATTCAGCGCGTGAGCAAGGCGTACTGGGTGCAGACTCCCAACTACTGGTTCCCAATGGAGCCCCACTTCCACGTGCCGGGATGGCAATGGATGCCTCTGGACTTGCGGATTGCGATGATCCGCCGGTGGAGATGTGGATGGCGCGGACCCTGCCCGGATCCAGCGCGCGCCCGAGACCTGGTGCAGGAGGTCAGGCTCATGACCGGACGCGAACTGCAAGCGCTCTTTCCGGGCGCAACCCTGCTTCCCGAAAAATTCTGTGGATTGGTTAAATCGTGGGTTGTGATCGGTGGCTTCCCGCTGGATCATCCAAAGTCAGAGCCTGAAAACTGAGAAAGAGAGTTGAGCGGCTGATCACGAGCATTTAATCGCCATGCTTCTGCCTGCTCAATCAAGCGATCATGCCGTTCCTCACGGCACCCATCGCTAGCCCGACATCCTCGTCGTCGGTTCGCATCCTCCGTTACTTCCAATCCTGTATACGTGCCCGGTATGCGATTCGATAGTTGTCTTCAACCAACGTTGAACATGCCCAATCTTCCTACGTACGTTCTGATTACCCCGGCGCGGAACGAAGCGCGGTTGATCGAACGGACCATCAGATCTGTGGTGGAACAGACGATACGCCCCGTGAAATGGGTGATTGTCAGCGACGGTGCAACCGATGGTACCGACGACATCGTGAAGAAATATGCGGCCCAGCACGATTGGATCGAATTAGTGAGAATCCCGGAGCGCGCCCAGAGGAGCTTTGCCGGCAAGGCCGCTGCCTTCAACGAAGGGTACGCCAGAATGACGGGAGTGAAATACAACGTCATTGGCAATCTGGACGCCGACATCTCATTCGACGAGGATTATCTTCCGTTCCTCATGCGCAAGTTTGCAGAGAATCCCAGGCTGGGAGTTGCAGGCACGCCGTATCGTGAGGAGAACGCGTCGCACGATATTCAGTTTATGAGCCCGACCCATGTGTCGGGCGCCTGCCAAATGTTCCGGCGAGAATGTTTTGAGGAGATCGGCGGGTACCGGCCTATCAGTTCCGGAGGAATCGATCTGATCGCGCTTCTGAGCGCGCAAGCGAAGGGCTGGCAAACCTGGCGCTTTGACGAAAAGTCGTGCTTCCATCATCGCAACGTAGGCAGCGGCGACCATTCCGGAATTTTTCGCAGACTGTTAAACCGCGGAAAGAAGGACTACCTTCTGGGCGGCCATCCCGGCTTTGAGGTCTTTCGGGCGGCGTACCAGATGAAGAGCAGGCCGTATTTCATCGGAGGAGTTCTGATGCTGGTTGGATATGCCTGGTCGATGGTTCGCGGCGTAGAACGTACCATGCCCGAGGAACTGATCGAGCTTCGACAACGTGATCAGATACAAAGATTGAAGGATGTACTCCGTCACCCACTGAGACCGAACAGCGCGCGCACTCCAGTCACGGCGCGATCCTGACGATCGCCTGCCTCGGCTGACAAAAACTGAAATGCTTCAGGCCGAATGCCCACCACGACTCACATAACCGTGTGCATTTGCACTTACAAGCGGCCCGAACTGCTTAGTCGCTTGTTGCGCGAACTCACCCGTCAGGACATTGACAGTCAATTCACTTATTCGATTGTGGTCGTTGACAATGATCACCTGCGCTCCGCTGAAGCTGTGGTTTCTGATTTTGCCAAGGACTCGCGGATTGCCGCCAAGTACTGCGTAGAGTCCCGGCAGAACATCGCGCGGGCGCGCAACAAGGCTGTAGAAAATGCCGATGGCGACTTCATCGCCTTTATCGATGACGACGAGTTTCCGACCCAAGGCTGGCTGCTGACTCTGCTGAAGGCGCTCACGGAATACAAGGTTGACGGCGTACTCGGACCAGTAAAACCACATTTCGATACGGAACCGCCGCGTTGGGTCATTGAGGGCGGATTCCACGATCGGCCCGTGGACTCGACCGGAACACGTCTCGATTGGAGCAAGTGCCGGACCGGCAACGCGCTGCTGAAGCGCGAACTCCTTACGCAACCAGCGCAACCTTTCCGGCCGGAATGTTTGTCGGGAGAAGACCAGGATTTCTTTCGACGCATGATCGAAAAAGGACATACGTTTGTCTGGTGCAATGAGGCGGTGGTGTACGAAGTTGTTCCACCTGCCCGCTGGAAACGCGGTTTTCTGGTTCGACGCGCTTTGTTCCGGGGAGTGTTCTCGCTGCGCAATCACAACTTTCCGGCCCGGCGAATCCTGCAATCAGTCATTGCGGTACCTGCCTATGGGATTGCGCTGCCGGTTGCTCTGGTGCTTGGCCAGGCCAGATTCATGAATTGTGTGTTCAAGTTGTCATATCACGTGGGCAGGCTCCTCGCGGTCGTGGGCGTAGACCCGATCGGGCAGCCCTACGTCACTGACTAGCGCGTGGATATCGGTCCGGCACACGCTCCGGAGGGAAAGTTTAGATGGCAGACGGCAGTATCGAGATCAGCGTTCGAGGAAAATGGATACGTGTACCGGCAGTGGACGTCAGCGGGAAGACGATATTCGTGAAAGGAAAGTGGATTCGAATCGCCGCCGTTCATGATGAAGAATGGCTAGAGTCGGAACTCGAAGATCCGGAAGAGTGTGTCCGGAAACTGAAGGAGCAAGGGTTGGACGGACTGCGCGCGGATATCTTCACCTTTGCGCAGAAACTTCCAGCAACCGCGCCCAGGCACAACTATCCGATGAATTTGGAAAGCTGGGCCGTGGCCCGAACCAGCAGCTTCAAGCAATGGTGGGAGAGCCTGCCTCAGGAAACACGCAAGAATGTCAGGCGATCGCAGAAGCGCGGTGTGGTTGTTAACGTCCGGGAGTTTGGTGATGACATCGTGCGGGAGATCATGGCGCTGAACAATGACTCTCCGATGCGGCAGGGACGACCCAACAATCACTACGGCAAAACGTTTGATCAGGTGAAGAAGGACTACTCATCGTTTCTTGACAGGAGCGATCTGATCGGCGCTTATCTCGGCGACGAAATGATCGGTTTGGTGAAGGTTGTTTACCGGGGAGAGGTTGCTTCCATTCTGCAATGTCTTCCCAACGCCAGACACTCCGACAAACGGCCTGCCAATGCGTTAATCGCAAAAACCGTGGAACTCTGCGAGGCAAGAGGAGTGTCTCACCTGACATACGGACTGTACCGCTACGGTAATAAACGCGACAATCCTTTGCTGGAATTCAAGATGCGCAATGGATTTGAGGAGATGTTGGCGCCCCGATTCTACGCGCCGTTGACGCGTTGGGGCGCAATTTGCATTTCGTCCAAACTGCATCAGGGACTGCTTGGAATTGTTCCGCACAGCGTGATTAGCCTCGGAATTGGCGCGCGGGCGAGATGGTATGATTTTGTCTCGCGTCGTCGAAAGAGCCGGTGTAGCTCAATTGCAGAGCGGCCGAATCGTGATCGGCAGACGGAGTGTTCAAATCCTCCCGCCGGCTCCAATTCTTAATCGCGGACAATCTCAGCGGCCCTCCGTGGGAGGATCCGAACACGTCCCTCCACTCCGAATACAACTCTTATGCCAGGAATCGTTGGCCTCGTGACCAAAATGCCGCGGGAATGGGCGGAACCTCAGCTGCTGCGGATGGTTCAGTCCATCCGCCATGAGTCGTTTTACGAAACGGGAACGTGGGTCGATGAGGTGGCGGGAGTTTATGTCGGTTGGGCAGTGCGAAAAAATTCCTTTTCCCAGGGAATGCCGGTTCGGAACGAAAAAGGGGATGTCACCCTCGTCTTTTCCGGAGAGGAGTTTCCCGAACCGGGGACGGTTCGCCGTCTTCGGCAGAAAGGCCATGACCTGAATCCGGCGGGACCTTCCTATCTCGTCCACATGTACGAAGATGACCCAGCTTTTCCTGCCAGCTTAAACGGAAGGTTTCAGGGGATCGTGACTGACGGGACGCGGGGAACGGCGACGCTTTTCAACGATCGCTACGGAATGCACCGGGTCTACTATCACGAGTCCAAGGAAGCCTTCTATTTCGCCGCGGAAGCCAAGGCGATTCTCGAAGTGCGGCCTGAACTGCGGAGGGTGGATCCCAGGGGTCTCGGGGAGTTTGTCGCCTGCGGCTGCGTGCTTGAGAACCGGACTCTGTTCGAAGAAGTTCAGGTATTGCCGCCCGCCTCAGCCTGGCTTGTTCGGGGCGGCGCACTGGAACGGAAAGCCAGCTATTTTCAGCCCCAGGAATGGGAAGAGCAAGAGCGGCTGGATCCGGAATCCTACTATCAAGAGCTGCGGAGCGTTTTCGCGAAAAATGTTTCGCGATATTTCGACGGCGACGAGCGCGTCGGCTTATCGCTGACCGGCGGGCTCGACAGCCGGATGATTCTGGCCTGGCACAAAGCGCCTCCGAACACACTACCGTGTTACACGTTTGGCGGGACCTACCGGGATTGTCAGGACGTCGTCGTATCGCGTGCAGTGGCCCGTGCCTGCAACCAGCCTTACGAAGTGATTCCGCTGGGAGCGGAGTTCCTTTCGAGTTTTGCTCATTACGCGGAGCGTGCGGTGTACCTCTCCGACGGTTCCGTGCGTGCGAACCGCGGAGCTGACTTGTATCTGAACGAATTGGCCCACGAGATCGCTCCCGCAAGAATGACCGGAAATTATGGCAGCGAGGTACTGCGCTGGGTTCCCGCATTCAAGCCGTCGCGGCCTGATCCGGAGTTGTTCTCGCAGGAGTTTCTGCCATTTGTTGATACTGCCAGCGCTACTTACCATCGAGTTCTGCAAGGACATCCGGTATCTTTTGCGGTGTTCCGCCAAGCGCCCTGGCACCATCATGGTCTGCTCGCACTGGAACAGACGCAGCTGTCGATCCGGACGCCCTACCTTGACAACGATCTGGTGCGGACGGTTTTTCGCGCTCCCAATCCGGCCATTGCGCAGAAAAATCCGGTGAATAGTGACGTTTGTCTGCGGTTGATCTCCGACGGAGACTCGGCGCTGGCATCGATCCGAAGCGACCGCGGGTTGGGTGGGAATGGTGGAGTGATTTCCGCGATCGCGCGGCGGCAGTTTCTGGAGTTCACGTTCAAGGCGGAATATGCCTATGATTCCGGGATGCCACAGTGGATAGCGCGAGCCGATCACTCCCTCTCGCGACTGCATCTCGAACGCCTGTTTCTAGGCTGGCACAAATTCAGCCACTTTCGCGTCTGGTATCGAGATACCCTCGCGGAGTACGTTCGAATGATGCTGCTCGACTCTAAAACCCTTTCCCGGCCTTACGTGCAGCGCAACCGCGTGGAAGAAATGGTGCGAGGGCATCTCAAGGGCGACCACAACCATACCAACGATATCCACCTGCTCTTGACGCTGGAGCTCATTCACCGCTTGTTCCTCGACCCCAGATGAGATTGCTCGTTTCACTGCACGAACTCGTGAGGCTAGGCTGATGCCCCCAGCGATCGCAACCCTTCTTTTCGCGGTGGGGATTCTCGGGCTCTTCGCGCTCAATCGGGATCCGAAGGCGCACACTTCGCCTGCACTCTGGATTCCCGTGATCTGGTTGTCCATTGCCGGATCGCGCACGGCATCCCAGTGGATCGCGGCCATCGACTCGGGATTTTCGGCCCACTACACACCCGAGCAGCTTCTGGATGGCAACCCTTTCGATCGCGCCTATCTGATGGTAATCCTCTTGATTGGCGTGGTGGTTTTAGTCAGGAGAGGGCGGCGGGTTGGAACGCTCTTGCGAGCCAATGGTCCGATCATGCTGTTTTTTCTTTACTGTGGGATTAGTACAGCCTGGTCCGACTACAGCGATGTCTCATTCAAGAGGTGGATCAAGGCTTGTGGCGACCTCGCCATGGTGCTGATCGTCCTGACCGATGTGAATCCATCCGTCGCGGTCAAGGCGCTGCTGACACGCGTCGGCTTTCTGCTAGTACCGGCTTCCATTCTACTCAGCAAATACTTCTCGTCTTTAGGGCGGATGTTTGGTGAAGGTGGCGAAGCTCTGTACACCGGAGTTACAACCAGCAAGAATGAGCTGGGAGGGATTTGCCTTCTCTTTGGACTTGGAGCGGTTTGGCAGCTCTGCCGATTATATCGACTCAAGGGTAACGACAGGCGACGTGGGCTGCTAATCGAGCACGGCATCCTTCGTGGGATAGTGCTGTGGCTATTCTGGAGGCCTGGGCGGCTAATCGCGCAAAGCGTCTTTCTTGGAATGGTGCTGTGGCTATTTTGGAAAGGCCAGACGATGACTGCGCTGGCCTGTTTTCTAATGGCTAGCGTCCTACTTGTCATGACCTGTTTTCCAATCATTACCCGCCGGCCTTGGGTGGTGCACGCTACGGTGGTCGCCATGCTCATCGTTTCAGCTTCCGCCCTGTTTCTTGGTGTTGGATCGAGTCTGTTGACGACAATGGGAAAGGACGCGACCCTTACCGGTCGAACTGCGGTCTGGGACCTGGTGCTGAGCCTCACAAAAAATCCTATGATCGGAACCGGCTTTGAGAGTTTCTGGCTTGGTCCGCGCCTCGACAAGATTTGGAGTGTCTACTGGTGGCATCCGAATGAGGCTCACAATGGTTACATCGAGGTGTTCTTGAACCTTGGCTGGATCGGGGTGAGCCTGCTGGCCGTTCTGATCGTGACGGGATATCGGACTGCGGTAGGTGCTTTACGCCGGGATCCTGACTCCGCAGGGCTTCGATTGGCATTTTTTCTGGTGGCGGTAGCCTACAACTTTACGGAATCGGCAGTCAGGATCATGCACCCGGTCTGGATCTGCTTCCTCTTGGCAACCATTACTGTTCCCGGCGGTTGGGTCCGAACCAAGGTCCAGAAGCCGGTGTCTCTTGCCCCCAAATCAGAATTGCAGCCAGTTCTGGAGGGAGCTTGAAGCCATTCGATGAGAGCGGCGCGTTCCGGCTGGCTGCGGACAGCGGTGGAATACGTCAGCTTGCTGTTCGTGGCGCTGGCGTCACGATGCTTTCCGGCGGTCTCGGTTTTGCAGTCCAGATGGTCGCCACCATCGTGTTGGCCCGGCTGCTGACGCCCGCGGACTATGGCCTAGTCACCATGGTGACGACATTCAGCCTGCTGCTTTTGAACGTGGGGCTGAACGGATTTACGGAGGCGGTTCTTCAGAGGGATGAACTCAATCACTTTTTAGCGAGTAACCTGTTCTGGATCAATGTTTCTATAGGTCTTCTCCTGACCCTCGGATTCGCGGGGGCGGGTTCACTGCTGGCGAAGTTCTACCACGAGCCGCGCGTGGCGCACGTCGCAGTCGCGATGTCGGCGACCATCTTCCTCACCAGCACTTCCGTTTTGCACCTGGCCCTGCTCAAGCGGGCTATGTTTTTTTCAGTTGTTTCCGTCAATGACATAATCTCGCGTACAGTTTCGGTCGTCGTCTCCATCATCCTAGGCTGGGCAGGCTGGGGATATTGGGCCTTGGTTGCGGGAGCGATCACGGTGCCCCTGATCGTCTCCATTCTGGCCTGGACGCGGTGTCGATGGATCCCCGGCTTTCCCCGGCGCGTCGAAGGCACAGGTGCGATGGTGCGGTTTGCGACCAACGTTTTTGCGCGTTTCAGTCTCAATTACTCCACCCGGAATGTGGACAACCTGCTGGTCGGATGGCGTTTCAGTACGCATGCGCTGGGCTTCTATAAGAAAGCCTACGATTTATTCGTCCTGCCTTCGAATCAACTGGTCTCCAATATTGCGGAAGTCGTCATCTCGGCCCTGAGCAAATGGAAGCGCGACCAGGTCCAGTATCGACGGTACTTTCTCAGGGGCTTATCGGTCCTGGCGTTTGTCGGCATGGGACTGGGTGCGGACCTGACGTTGGTGGGCAAGGATCTGATTCGCCTGTTGTTGGGACCGGGGTGGGAGATGTCAGGCCAGATCTTCACCGTATTTGGGCCCGGCGTCGGGATCATGCTGATCTACTACACCCACGGCTGGATCCACCTTTCGATTGGCAGGGCGGACCGCTGGTTCCGCTGGGGAGTCATCGAAATCACGGTGACCATTCTGCTGTTTTTCCTGGCGCTGAGGTGGGGACCGACGGGCATCGCGGGAGCCTGGACCGCATCGTTCTGGATTTTGATTGGGCCGGCATTCTGGTATGCGGGAAGACCCATCCAGTTTGGAGTCGGACCGATCATCGGTGCGGTTTGGAAGTTTGCGCTCGCTTCGTTGCTGGCGGGCGGTGCCTGCGCCTGGATCGTTCGCGAAATCTACCACGGGACTGCTTCGAGCGCGCCCGCGCTCATTGCTCGCATCCTGACCATCTCCGTCTCCTTCTTAATTCTCTATGTCGGCGCGGTGGTCGCCTTGCACGGAGGGTTTGAGCCTCTCCGTCAGATCACCCGGCTTTTGCCGGATATGATTCCGGGAGGCCGGCTGCTCTTCGGCCGGCAGAGCGCTCCCGAGGAGTCCTTGGCCGCGGTCGGAGTTGCAGCGGGTGGTGAGTCGGATTAGGTCACGCCGCTCGATTGCCAGGCGAGCGAGGACAGTGCTACACCTGCCAGGGCAAACAGTTGGATTCAAATCGCTGATCCTTTTCATATTTATAAAGTAAACGAGATTCCCATGTCTTTCGGTTCGAGATTACAGGGGTTCTATCAGAGAAAGGCTGCGGTTCTGCGGTTCAGGAGATCGTTTGTAATTCATCCGCAGCAGCCTTTGATCTCCTTTACATTCGATGATTTTCCGCGATCGGCCTTGCTGGTGGGTGGTTCCATTCTGAACAGTTTCGGTTTGACTGCAACCTACTATGCCTCTTTTGGTCTTATGGGTAAGGATGTGCCCAGCGGTCAAATTTTTGCCGCGGAAGATCTGGCAACCCTCTTCGATCAGGGACATGAGCTGGGATGCCATACTTTCGCACACTGTGATTCCTGGGAGACGGATACCGAGACATTCGAGAATTCGATCCTCGAGAATCGCGCGACCCTCGGCAAACTTGTGCCGGGCGCAGAATTCAAAACCTTCTCCTATCCGATCAGCCTGCCTAGGCCGAAGACGAAAGCGAAGGTGGCCGGCCATTTCCTGGGTTGTCGTGCCGGCGGCCAGACCATCAATGTTGGAAAAGTCGATCTCAATCAACTCTCGGCCTACTTTCTGGAGCAGAGCCGGTACGATATTCAAGCCGTCCGGAATCTCATCGACCGTAACCGGCGAGATGGCGGCTGGCTCATTTTTGCGACGCACGACATTTCCGATAACCCCACGCCCTTTGGATGTAAGCCGGAATTTTTCGAACAGGTCGTCCGATACGCGGTAGGATCGGGCGCGCGCATTCTGCCGGTGATCCAGGCGTTGAAAGTGCTGGATGCCCCAGGCTGCCGAGCCTGGGCGCCTCCGCCCCGGGCGGTTCCCGCTGCCAGTGTGTTAGTCAGCCAGTCGTCGAAACCATTGGTGTCGATCCTCATTCCCGCCTACAACGCGCAGGAATGGCTCGCGGACACCCTTCGCTCCGCGCTCGCACAAACTTGGGAAAACAAGGAGATCATCGTCGTTGATGATGGTTCCACCGATCAAACGCTGATGGTTGCGCGGCAGTTTGAGTCAGACTCGGTTCGGGTTGTCTCGCAACCCAACCAAGGCGCCGCAGCTGCCCGAAACATGGCCCTTACTCTTAGTAAGGGGGACTACATTCAGTGGCTGGACGCTGACGATCTTTTAGCTCCCGACAAGATTGCTCGGCAGATGGAGGCGCTAGATAGGTTCCCCGGGAAGCGGATGCTTCTGTCCTCGCCCTTCGGTCAATTCATGTACCGGTGGTATCGCGCGAAGTTTGTTCCGACCGCACTGTGGAGTGATCAGTCCGCCACGGAGTGGCTGCTGCGGAAAATGGGACAGAACCTCTTCATGCAGACCGCCACCTGGCTCGTCAGCCGGGAGTTGACCGAGGTGGCCGGCCCGTGGGACGACCGGTTGCGCGGAAATGACGACGATGGCGAATACTTCTGCCGCGTCCTTCGCGCCAGCGATGGCGTGCAGTTTGTGCCGGAAGCAAAAGTCTACTATCGCGTCTTCGGATACGACAGCCTGAGTTACATCGGCGCCTCAGACCAGAAGCGCGAGGCGTTGTGGTTGTCCATGCAGTTGCACATTGGATGTCTGAAGTCACTGGAAGATAGCCCAAGGACTCGATCCGCTTGCGTGGATTATTTGCAAAGGAACCTCTTCTACTTCTATCCGAATCGGCCAGACATCACTCAGCAGGCGCAACAGATGGCCCGAGACTTGGGAGGGCAGCTGGGAGTTCCACATCTGTCGTGGGGATACTCTTGCGTTCGGGCGATCATCGGCTGGAACCTGACGAAGCGGTTGGCCATGGAGTTGCGCACGCTGCGGAAGTCGCTGAAGAAGGCATCGGACAAAATGCTTTTTTGGGTCGAAAATCGGAAACACACGCGGCAACTTTGGGAGCCGCAAGCGGCGGTTGTTTCTGCAAAGCCTAGTAACCAATAAATAAACCTAGTGGCTTGGCAACACAGTCTCGCCTGCCATGCCTTATCAGCGACCCCGCGTGGCCAACAGAGGCCGGTTCAAGGGGCCATGGCCAAATGGCCAACTGACCGAGGTTCTGCGGTCGTGGCGGGTGCACTTCCGTGTCTTGAGCGCACTCTTACCCAATGCGTAAACTCTCTACCAGGGCGTGTCGGATCTGCCGGGGCCAAAAGAAAGACAAACAAAGGCCAGGCGGCAAGGCCCACCCCAATCAGCTAAGGGCCTGGAAGTGGGTCTTGGCGAGGTAGAATGAGACAAAAAATTTGGTTTTTCTTCCCCCTTTTCGTGTTTTGTCTCTCCGTGTCTTCGCAGGCCCAGAACTGGTCAGGCATTCTCGACCCCAAGCGCGCAATTGACTGGAGTCTGGCGGGAGCAGGGACGATTCCAGCGCGATCCACGATCTGCACCACGTTAAATCCCGGAGCTACCGCAGCGCAGATCAATAGCGCGATCGCGAACTGCCCAGCCAACCAGACGGTTTTCCTGTCTGCTGGAACGTATAACCTTTCGGGCGGACTGACGGTCTACAACAAGTCGAATGTGACGCTGCGCGGGGCGGGATCGAATCAGACATTTCTGGTGTTCAGCGCCGGCGGTTCTGGTGGTGTTATCTACACCACAAACCCCGACACGAATTACTCCGATGACCCTCACAATGTGGGGAGTTGGACAGCCGGCTACGCAGCCGGCGCGACCTCCATCACTCTGGGATCGGTAAGCCAGGGAAGCATCAGCAATCTGAAAGTAGGCAGTCTGTTAATTCTGGATCAGCTTGACGATACCAGCGATCCGGGAAATATCTACGTCTGTCAGTCCTCGGGCGCGAATGGCACCTGTTCCCAAGAAGGCAGTTCGCACAACGGTAGAGCAGGCCGGTCACAGAACCAACAGGTGACGGTTACGTCCATCTCAGGGAGCGGTCCGTGGACGGTTGGCATCACTCCCGGACTCTATGCGCAGAACTGGCGGTCGGCGCAATCTCCAGGGGCGTGGTGGTCGAGCGCTCCTCCGGTCACCGGAGTCGGCTTCGAGGATTTCTCGGTCGACGTACAAGCGGTTTCGAACGTGAACAGCGGCATCTTCTTTTTTCAGAATGTGGTCAACAGTTGGATCAAGGGCATCCGCAGCATTAACAGCACCGGAACCCACGCGGTGCACAAGCACGTGTGGTTATATCAGTCTTCCCACATGACGGTTCGCGACAGCTACTTTTATGGCGCAGGCGGAGCGTCCGAGTCGTATGGAGTGGATACCGCTTACAGCAGCTCTGACAACCTGATCGAGAACAACGTGTTCCAGCACATCGCCACCGCTACCATCAGAGAAGGCGATGCCGGGTCGGTCTTTGGCCACAACTACGCTGTGGACAACTTTTACATCGCGGGTGGCGGGGACTGGCAGCAAGGCGATGCCTACAATCACGCCATGGGTGATCATGGATTGTGGGAAGGGAACATCGGTTCGGAACTGGAGCTGGACAACATCCACGGGACCAGTTTCATGCACACCGCCTTTCGCAACTATTGGTCAGGGATGGATACCGGGGGCGTGAAACTGTCCCAGACTGTTCCCGTTCAAATTTATGCCGGAAGTCGCTACGTTAATCTGATAGGGAACGTGCTTGGCAAGCCGGGATACCATGTGAATTATCAATCGGCTGCACCGAACACGACCGATTGCGGCAACCTCGTCAAAGGAAACGTATCCATTTTCGATATTGGATATTCCAGCGAAATGGGCACACGGTTTGCTCCCCTTGCAACTTGTCCGACCGGACTTGGCGCGAATTTTCAGATTAATAACGATCCCTTGGCCGTAACTTCACTGATGCGTTGGGGAAACTACGATACTGTAAACGGCGCGGCCCGGTTCGTGAGCGCAGAAGTCCCCAGTGGTCTTAGTCCGTATGGCAATCCGGTGCCAGCGAATCAGACTCTGCCGAATTCGTTTTATCTGAACTCCAAGCCGGGCTGGTGGGGAAATACTCCGTGGCCTGCGATCGGGCCCGATGTTACCGGCGGAACGGGACCAGGCGGACATGTGTATCTGAATCCTGCTGCCGCTTGCTATCTGAACGTGATGGGCGGCAAGACCGATGGGAGCAGCGGACCTCTCGCGTTCAATCCGGATGCGTGCTATAGCGCGAATGGTGGTCCCGCACCACCGGCCGATCTGGTCGGTGTTGCTCATTAATAAATATTGCAATCACGTCTCGTTGAGTTTTGCTCCGTAGAGCGCCGTGCGATTCCGTTCAGGATTTGTTGGAAGCCATCGACGCCATCACAAAAACTTTGTCAGCAGGCCAAATCCGAAGGTGATACCTTGTTTTGCGCTCTGAAGTGGCCGGGTTGATGAAGGAGAATGTTTTCTGCTGCTCTTGCGGTTCCCCCCAACATGCTGCCCTGAACCGGCGGTGTTTGTGCACTGATCAACACAAATGTTGAGGTGAACTCGTAATGGGAATGTGCGATGTGGCGATTATCGGAGCCGGGCCATATGGACTGTCCATCGCGGCTTACTTTAAGGCGCGGGGTGTCGACTTTCGCATTTTTGGCAACCCGATGCAGACCTGGCTGGCGCATATGCCCAAGGGCATGCGTCTAAAATCTGAGGGATTTGCGTCTTCCCTCTATGACCCGGATTCGGAGTTTACACTTGCCAACTATTGCAAGCAGGAGGGGATTCCATACGCCGACATAGGTCTTCCAGTCCCACTGGAGACCTTTTCGTCCTACGGACTGGCGTTCCAGAAACGGTTTGTGCCGGAACTGGAGAACAAGATCGTGGTGAAGCTGGAGCGATCCTCCGAGGGCTTTCAACTCAACCTGGGAGATGGGGAAGCTGTCGGGGCGCGCAGGGTCGTAATGGCGGTAGGGTTGAGCCATTATGAGTATGTCCCGCCGGTGCTGGCCGCCCTTCCCGAGGAATTTGTGAGCCATAGTGCCAGGCACAATGTTCTGGACCGCTTCAAAGGGCGCGAAATAGTGGTAGTAGGAGCAGGAGCGTCGGCCCTCGACGTGGCGGCATTGCTTCATCAGGCCGGGGCTATCGTTCAAGTAGTCGCCCGCAAACCTGTCATTCGTTTTCACGATCCGCCGGAGCAACATGAGCAATCCCTTATTGGGCGGCTGCGCGCTCCGACGACCGGAATCGGACCTGGGTGGAAGTTGTGGTGGTGTACCAACGCGCCTTGGTTATTCCGGTACTTGCCCGAGAAATTTCGATTGAATGCTGTACGCCGGATCCTTGGTCCAGCCCCGGGCTGGTTCATCAAGGAGCAGGTGGTAGGGAAGGTACCGTTCAACCTTGGGGTTACGATCACGCAAGCGAATGTGCAGAATGGGCGGGTCAGCTTGCAGCTAACCGATGGCGCCGGCGCACAACGGACGCTGGTGACAGATCACGTCATCGCCGCGACTGGCTACCAAGTGGATCTGCGGCGGTTGACCTTTGTGAGTGCGAGTGTGATGGAAAGAATCCGATCCGTCGAGCACACGCCGATTTTATCGGCGAACTTCGAGTCTTCGGTGCCTGGGATGTATTTCGTGGGCACATCGGCGGCGAATAGCTTCGGGCCGCTTTTGCGCTTCGCCTTCGGAGCCCGATTCACTGCGGAGAGGCTCGCAAGACACCTCGCAAGGTCTGCCTCGCGCAAGCGAGTGCCGGTTCGGTCGGCCTCTGGTCTTCAAGGCCTGGAACAAGACGAGCGTCCCGGCTATGTTCCGTCGGAGACGAGCCAGGTCTAACCACACATGGATCAGAGCAACGGCAATTTTCAGAACAGGGTGGCGCCCGCACGAGTTTTGTTGACCGGCACGAATCGGTGGCCTGCACCGGCACGGCTTGCAATCGGCCTGGCGAAGGCGGGTTGCGAGGTTACGGCCGTTTGTCCGACTCCCGCGCACCCCTTGCTGAAGACGCGTGTGGTGCGACAGGCATTTCCTTACAGCGGCCTTCGTCCGTTGGACTCGTTAACGGCGGCCATTGAAGCAACCGAGCCCCAAATCATTATTCCGTGCGATGACCGCGGAGTCCGCCATCTGCACGATTTATATGTGCGCGCGTGCAGCCAGGGAGAATCGGGCATCCAGATCGCTGCATTGATTGAGCAGTCGTTAGGCTCACCCGAAAGTTATCCCGTCGTCTCCTCTCGCTACCAGCTGCTGCGGGTAGCTCGCGAGGCGGGAATTCTCGTGCCCCGCACGAGCCAGATCAGCGCGATCGATGATTTCGAGTCCTGGTCCGTACAGGAAGCGCTTCCGTGGGTTTTGAAGGCTGATGGAACGTGGGGCGGCGGTGGCGTAAGGTTCGCAGATACTCGGGAACAGGCCAATAAATTTTTTGTGGAACTGTCCCAACCGCCCCGAGCCGGGGAAGTCATTAAACGGCTAATCATGAACCGCGACCGATTCAGGCTTTGGAACTGGTGGGACCGATCGAGACCGGCCATCACCGTTCAATCCCACATTCAGGGCCGTCCGGCAAACTGCGCGGTAGTGTGTTGGGAGGGAAGGGTATTGGCCGGAATCGGCGTCGAGGTAGTGAGTTCACAGGGACTGCAAGGCCCCGCCATCGTGGTTCGCACGGTCGAGAGTCCGGACATGATGCTGGCAGCGGAACGGATTGCCCGTCGCCTGCGCCTATCGGGGTTCTTCGGACTGGATTTTATGATCGAAGATGGGACCAATGCTACCTACCTCATCGAAATGAATCCACGCTGCACTCCGCTCTGCCATCTGCGGCTTGGGAAAGGGCGCGATATGGTGGGCGCTCTGCAGGCACAATTGGCCGGCCAATCGTTCCGGGATACTCCTGCCATCACTCACAACGATATGATCGCCTACTTCCCGCAAGCCTGGACTTCCCAGAGTCGGTTCCTGCCGTCGAGTTTTCAGGATGTCCCGCACGAAGAGCCAGATCTGATTCAGGCGCTCCTGCATCCTTGGTCGGAGCGGAGTCTGGTTGGCCGTGCTGTTGATTCCCTGCGCCGGTTACGGAGGATAGACATGGCGGTGCAGGGGTACGTTTTTCCGGCAGCAGTCGCGGCACCTGCAGTTTCCGAAACGTCGGAAGTGTGAGCCTGGGATTCGCGCGCGCATAACAAGAAATGACAAGCAAGAAAAAATTGAGCATCGGCGACTGGGTGGAAGTCCGGAGCAAGGAAGAAATCTTGCGTACGCTCGACGGCAGCGGGCGGCTCGATGGGATGCCATTCATGCCCGAGATGTTCAAGTTTTGCGGGCAGAGATTTCAGGTCTACAAACGGGCGCACAAGACCTGCGACTATACGGTTTCTCCGGGACGCAGCCGCCGGGTCAACCAGGCGGTCCATCTCGAAACGCGCTGTGACGGAGAGGCGCATGGCGGATGCCAGGCGGGGTGCCTGCTTTACTGGAAAGAGGCGTGGCTGAAACGGGTGAGTGGGGACCCGGGAAAAATTGCTGCGTTGATCGCGGATGCGCCCTCGAGAGGAGACGTTGACGCGGAGCCAAGCCGAGGCTGCGGAGAATCTGAGGTTTGGGCCCACACGCAAGTGGCCGATCCAAATGGTCGAGAGCCGACGTTTGTCTGCCAGGCCACCCATGTGCCCCACGCGACGACGGATCTCAACTGGTGGGACCTTCGTCAGTATGTTGAGGACTACCGTTCCGGGAACGTAACGCTCGGGCGCATCTTCGGTGGATTTGTCTATTCGATGTACTACCATCTCAGCCAGGCCGGTATTGGTGTGGGACCTGCAATGCGCTGGTTCTACGACAAGTTCCATCCGCTCTGGCGCGGTACGATGTTTCCTAGAAAGCCGGGACTCATCCCTGAAGGGGAGCCGACACCGACGGCGACACTGAATCTGCAACCCGGTGAACTGGTGCGGGTAAAGTCGCATCAGGAAATCCTCCAAACGGTGAACGTCGTGAACGCCAATCGAGGGATGTACTGGGACGCAGAATTGGTGCCGTATTGCGGTGGGACCTATCAAGTCCTTAAACGCGTCACCAAGATCATCGATGAGAAGACAGGAAAGATGATGGAGATGAAGAACCCGTGCATCATATTGGATACGGTCGTGTGCCAGGCCCGATACAGCTCATGCCGCATGTTCTGTCCGAAGAGTATGTATCCATATTGGCGGGAAATTTGGCTGGAGAGAGTTGCGGATATTCCCGCCGGGGCGGATGTGGCGAAAACGGTCGCTATGTCGTCGAGCCAACGCTAAGAAATAATTGCCGGGCATGGCGGCACGATTCGGAGGACAGTGACTGCATGCTTTTCCACGAGATCGCCGTCGTCGGAGCCAGGGTGATCGATCCGACCCCGCACCAGGATGATCGCGGGCGCTTTACGCGTGCGTGGTGTGCCAAAGAGTTTGCGGAACATGGAATCGACTTCGCGCCCGTCCAGGCAAACATGGGGTTGAGCGTGCGAAAAGGGACGGTTCGGGGCATGCACTTTCAGGAAGCGCCGGCACTCGAAGCTAAACTGGTCCGTTGCACCAGAGGAGCAATCTTCGACGTTGTGCTCGACCTCAGACCAGGGTCCCCGTCCTATCGCAAATGGTATGGCGCAGAGCTGAGTGCAGAGAACGGTCGCATGCTTTACGTACCGGAACACTGCGCGCACGGATACCAAACTTTGGAAGAAGGCACGGAGATGTACTACATGGCCTCGGAATTCTACAACTCAAGTGCAGCGCGGGGCGTGCGATTCGACGATCCAGCCTTTGGCATTCAATGGCCGCTCGTCGCGACGTCTGTTTCTGAGCAGGACCGAAACTGGCCGCTCGTCGAGCGGTAAACTCCGAGCCGCGGCACCTGCGAAATACGAGGGGGTGTGTTTAAGAATGAGCGCGCAAGAACCACTGGTCAGTGTACTGACGCCGGTTTACAACGGCGCCGCGTATTTGAAAGAGTGCATTGATAGTGTTTTGGCCCAGGGCTATTCCAACTGGGACTATACGATCGTCAACAACTGCAGTACCGATGGGACGGCACAAATTGCGGAAGAATATGCAAGACAAGACAGGCGTATTCGCGTCCATCACAACACCGACTTTCTGGACATCATCGGAAATCACAACAAAGCGTTCAGCTTGATTTCTCCGGACAGCAAGTATTGCAAGGTTGTGTCCGCCGATGATTGGCTGCTCCCGGAATTTCTCAGCCGAACGGTCGCCCTCGCTGAAGCGAATCCCTCGGTCGGGATTGTCGGCTCCTATCAACTGAGCGGCGGAGGCGACCAATGGTATGTCAGAACAGATGGGCTTCCGTACCACCGTACAGTCGTTCCCGGTCGAGAGATCTGCCGCGCGCACTTGTTAGGCCAGTTGGATGTGCTGGGAAATCCGACGTCAAGCTTGTATCGCTCCGATCTCGTACGCAGCACCAAAGCGTTTTATCCTAATTCGACTGCGGAAGCAGATATTAGCGGTTGTTTTAACAGTCTGCGATCGGCGGATTTTGGCTTTGTGCACCAGGTGCTGTCGTACGAGCGACTGCATGCCGTAAGGATCACTACCACGTCGAAGGCTCTGAATGCCTATGTATCGTCGAAAATCGGCGATTTGCGGGAGTATGGACCGGTCTACTTGACGCAGGAGGAATGTGACAAGCGTCTCGAAGAACTACTCGATGGGTACTATGAATTCCTAGCTCTAAGTGCGGTTAACTTTAGGAACAAGAAGTTCTGGAGCTATCACAAAGACCGGCTCAGAGAACTGGGGTGCCCACTGGATCGTTTCCGACTCGGCAAAAGCATTAGCGCCAAGCTTTTGGATTTGGTTCTCAACCCGAAACAGACAGCTGAAAAGATAATTAGGCGAGCCAAGAGCGGCAGCTGATCTTGCCAGCCAGGCGCGGTATCCGGGAAGCAAGGGTCCGAACGGGGTAGGTCAAGGGAGAGGGCAAAGGGGGACAGATGAAGGTTGTTTTATTCTGCGGCGGATTGGGACTGCGAATCCGGGATGTCGAAGACATTCCGAAGCCGATGGTGCAAATCGGATACCGCCCGATCTTGTGGCATGTGATGAAGTACTACGCCCACTTTGGACACAAAGACTTCGTTTTGTGCCTGGGCTATCGGGCTGACGTGGTGAAGAACTACTTCGTAAATTACAACGAATGCGTGTCCAATGACTTTGTGTTATCGGGTGGTGGCAAGAAGTTGGAGCTGTTCAACAGCGATATTCACGACTGGCGAATCACGTTTGCAGATACAGGCGTGAATTCGAATATCGGCCAACGGCTGAAAGCAGTGGAGAAATACGTCGGAGACGAAGAAGAATTCCTGGCCAACTACAGCGACGGTCTTACAGACCTGGTGCTTCCCCAGCAAATCGATCACTTTCACCAGCAGAATAAGATCGCCAGTTTCCTGTGTGTGCGGCCCAATCTCAGCTATCACATGGTGTCTCTGGATGAGGGTAAGGGCGGGTTGGTGTCCGGGATTAACGCAATCGACAGTGGCGCGGTGCGGATCAATGGAGGCTTTTTCATTTTCAAGAAGAAAATCTTCGACTACATGAGAGAGAAAGAAGAACTGGTGGGTGCGCCTTTCCAGAGGCTGATCGAGGAAAAGCAACTGATCGGGTATCGGTATGATGGCTTCTGGGAGAGCATGGACACGTTCAAGGACAAGCAGCATCTGGAGAGCTTGTATGCCGGTGGGGCTGCGCCCTGGGAAGTGTGGAAAAATAACGGGAACGATCTTCACACCGCAGCCGCTGGAACCAAGTAGGCCGGGCTCTTCGTGGGGCCGCAAAGATGAGTCTTGATCGCGACTGCAAACACGCCGCTCTCCGAGCGGCAGGAGATGCACATGAGCGTAGATACTGCTCTTCGGGAACGTGAGGCTGCGGGCCGCCCGATTCGTGTGGGAATGGTGGGAGCGGGCGCTACCGGACGTGCCATCGCGTTGCAACTCGCAACACCCGTGCCAGGAATGCGCCTGGTGGCCATCGCCAACCGGACGCCGGAGCATGGCGAACGGGCGTTCCGGGAAGCAGGCGTCGAGCAATGGAGCCACGCGGACTCCGCGCATCAAGCGGAGGCAGCCATCGCGCGAGGCTTGCCGGTGCTGACGGACGATCCGTCGGTATTGACGCGTTGTGAAACGATTGACGTATTGTTGGAGGTGACTGGCACCATCGAGCCCGCCGCCCGCGTAGCCCTCGATGCGTTCGATCATGGCAAGCATGTCGTGTTGGTGAATGCCGAGTTAGACTCGCTGCTCGGTCCCATCCTGAAGGAAAAGGCGGATAAGGCTGGGGTCGTCGTCACGCACACCGATGGCGACGAGCCGGGAGTCGCGATGACCCTCCTACGCTATCTGCGAACGGTGGGACTCCGTCCGGTGGCTGCTGGCAACATTAAAGGCATGGTCGACTATTATCGAACGCCCGAGACACAGCGGGCATTCGCGGAAAAACACGACCAGGATGTGAAAAAAGTAACCTCGTTTGCGGACTCGACGAAGCTATCGATGGAAGCAACCGTCCTCTCCAATGCGACCGGATTTC
>JACXTT010000841.1_pt1 | contig 52235 bp, 49 predicted proteins | sample 9270951 | NCBI WGS metagenome assembly JACXTT01 (sample SAMN15532306, study PRJNA645909) | rock metagenome | isolation source: weathered quartz diorite | place: Puerto Rico | collected 2017-06-21
GGGAACGCGGGGCCGGTGGCGGTATGGAGGCGAGTACCGGAGGGTACCACGCTCAGGCCAAGGCCACCAGGCCCACCGACCCCCGCGGCCAGTATCTGACCTGGGTAGGGATCGTCTCCGCCGCGATCGATGAGTACGCCTGACCCGTAGAGACCGGCGCCCTGGGACCAGCCTGCGCTGGCAGTGTCATTGATGTATTGGTCGTTCCCGGCCTCATCGATCAAGATCGCGACCCCGAAGAGCCCGGCAGCGATCGAGCCTTGGTCGTGTGAGATATAGCGGTCATTGCCCGCGCGATCGCACAGCACTGACACGGAGAATACAGCCGTGGCCGGCCCCGCCAGATCCGCGTTGGACTCATAGAGATCGTCGCCGGACTGATCGATGATGATCTGATACAGCCCATGCGGAGGAGACGAGAACGTATAGATATCCGAACCACCTACGTCGAAGACCGCCGCGATGAGATCCATGTTGTAGTGGTTGGCTTGATCGCCGCCAACTACCCAGAGTTCTCCGTCGACGAGCTTCGCGCCGAGGACCGGCCCCTCTACCGCGGCACTGACGCGCGCCTTTAGTTCGGGCGGGATCGGCTGTGGTGACGCGGATACGTCCTGCGCGAACTTCTCGAGCTCTTCCGCATATTGCGCGACCCTCGGCAGCATTGCGACGGAGAGCGAAAGGATCTGGGGGCCTCTGCGCATCAGTTCCAGATACTCTGGCAGCTCCTGGTTCACAGGGGCCACATCGTCGCGCACCCCTTTCAAGAGACTTACGGCACGCTGTTCATAGTCGCGTTTCGCGGCGGATAGCTCGGAGGCGACGTCCGGCCGGGACTGGAGATCCGGAAGATCAAGGGTGCGTAAAATGAATTGATGAAGCGCGAGCAGACTCTGCTGCAGAGGTTGCGGCTCGGCGAGCGGGCGGACCCGGGCGGCGATGTCAGCCTCGACTCGATCCAGCGAAAGCGGACGCTCGAGAGCCTGAACGACAGCCGGCAGTGAATGCGGAGCCAGAATCTTCTGCTCCAGTGCGTACAAACTGGCGAGCAACGCGTCCACGCCGCCGGGTGCGCTGCGCAGTCCGAGCTTCTGAGCTTTGCCGAGAATGAAATCTTCGAACTCGCCCGCTTGCGGCGGCGGAATGACGCGCCCGGGTGAGGGTCCGTCGCCGATGTTGCCGCTCCATCTCGCGGCATCGTCGAGCACGATTTCGACGGTACGCTCTTCGCCGTTGGGGTCGCCGTGCGGCACCGCCGAGTAGGGATCGGCGCCCGAGCTGCGGCGATAGATGACTTGCAGAGGGTCGCCTTGCGCAAGGGACTTCAGCAGCTGTGTGTATCCGGCGGCGTCGAGCAACCGACCGTTCATGGACACGATCAGATCGCCTCGCCAGATCGAAGGGGACTTGAAGCCGTCGCCGGCGAAGGGTCCTGGCTGGACGCGAACGACGACAGCGCCTTCTGGATTCTGGCGAAGGCCCAGACCTGAATACCCGGGTTTCCTCGCAGCGTCTGCGCTCACTGCGGGGGGATCGTCGGGCTGCGAAAACGCTGAACCAATCCCGCCCAGCGAAATTGCCACCAAGACACCAAACCAGCTAGGGGGCGTGCGTGGGTGCATGCTCTACTGTTGAGAGCCAAGGCGCCAAGAGCGGGCAGAGGACACGATAAGCTAAAGTATCGCAGGAGATGGGTCGGGAGGAGAAGAGCGATGGCTGGACAACGTTCTGCACCGCTGCGGGTGGGCGCCAACACCATGTCTTTCATGTGGCGGTCTTCCGCACGCGAAGCGCTGGAAACGCTGGCGCGCGAGGGATATCGGCGCTTCGAGGTCATGGCTCAGCGCCCGCACCTGGACCCAATGATGGAGCGCGCTGAGGTCGCCGCGTTTGCACGCTTCCTGCGAGACGCGGACCTGAAGGTCGAGACGATCAACCTGCCGAGCCTGGATCAGAATCTCGCCAGCGCCGCGCCTGAGATGCGCGATTACACGGTGCGAATCTTCGAACGGCTCATCGATATGGCGGCAGCGCTCGGCGCAAGCGGTGTGGTCACCGTGACGGGTCGCGTCAACCCGTTGATTGCGCCTGCTCGACGCGATCTGGAGAGCTGGTTCGGCGAGGCGTTCAGGCGCGTGCTGCGCGCGGCGGAGGCGACGGGCGTGCGTTTGCTGCTCGAGAATATTCCAATGGGAGTCTATCCGCGCGCGGATCAGCTGATCGCGTTTGCCGAGCGGATCGACAATCCGCTGGTGGGGATCTGCTACGACATCGCGAACGCCCACTTCATAGGCGAGGACGCGGCGCTGGGTCTCAGGCAGGTGCGCGCACGGCTCGGCATCGTTCATCTCTCCGACACCGGGCGTGAAACCTGGCGCCACGACCCGGTGGGACAGGGCAGCTGCGACTTCGCCGCCTTTGGCACAGCGCTCCGCGAGATTGGCTATTCGGGCACGTCGATGCTGGAAATCGTGGCGGATCCACCGGTGGAGCACATTGTCGCGAGCCAGCGGCGGCTGGCGGAGTGGGGGTGGGTGCTGTCTTCGACGTGAGGCCCAAGTCAACGCGCGTTCAACGGAAAAGGGGCCAGATCAACATCGGCAGCGGCTTCTCCACGACTGTCAGCGCCCCGAACTGCCGCTCCATCAATTGCCGCAGCTTGACCCAGTCTTCCGGGGGAAGAGGCTGCTCCCAACGAACCCTCGTGAAGCGCCGCGCAACACTGACAATCCTGATGAGCACCGAGATCGCCTCTTCCGGATCGCGGCCGAAAGGGATAATTACCGAGGCAGGGCCCGCGCCGGAATGGACCTCTTGTTCCAAGCGAAGCAGGGCGCCGCCCAGCGACACGTCTTCCAGCTGAGCGGCTATTCTTTGCCCGTCTTGATTGAGCGCGGCCGCAGCGCTCAGTCGAATACGTTCGGACTGACGCCGCTCATGAACATGCATAGCGTGGGCTTGTCAGAGCTTTCTACAAGGAGCCTATCGCGAGAATCACGCCAGAGCTAAACGAACCGCAGGCATGCCCAGTGCGTAGCAGCCGTCCAGGCATGCTCGAGGTATCAGTACGTTAAAGCTCCTCACCCGCCGGCGTACATCGCAAGAAGGCTGAGGCCGGATACGACGAGCGCGGCCGGCAGAATCAGGTCGGCCGAGTCGACGATGAAGTCCTCGATATCCGTTAGCAAGCGCATCTGTGAGAGGGGCATGGGCAGCTACAAGCCAGGCTACTCGCCTCAATCGGACTAGCCAACCATTGCGAACTCGTGTCAGAGAAGCGTGAAGAACCAACGCGAGACCGTTAGCGCAACGCGCCCTTTTTCACATTGTGGAGGCACCCATGCCCTCCACCTCGCGCGACTCGTCTTCGGATAGCTTGCGGCCCTGCTGGTAGACTACTGGGGAGGCTCAAAGAGTGCCCGCGGCGTCAGGCGAGCAAGCCGGTCGCAGCTCATCGGGAGGAAACGCCATGCCGCGCATGAAGGGCGGAGATCTCATCTCCGATTTTCTGATCCAGGAACAGGTGCCTTACGTGTTCGGTATCTGCGGGCACGGCAATGTCGGGCTCCTCGACGCGCTGTACGAGCGCAAGGACAAGATCAAACTCATCTCCCCGCGTCACGAACAGACGGCGGGGCATATGGCCGACGCCTACTTTCGCATCGCGCACAAGCCCGTCGCAACGCTGACCTCCTGCGGTCCTGGCTCCTGCAACATCGTGATGGCCACCGCCTGCGCCTCTGCGGATTCCTCGGCGTTCTACGCAATCACTGCGAACGTCCCGACGTCACAGTTCAACCGGGGCCCATTCCAGGAGAGCCACCGGAACCAGGCGGCGGAGTTTCCGGTCGTGCTGCGCCCTTACGTCAAGCGCACGTTTCAGCCTATGCGCGTGGACATGCTGCCGCTCGCTCTGCGTCAGAGCTATAACTTGATGCTGAGCGGGCGTCCCGGTCCGGTGAACCTGGACGTCCCGTTCAATCTGTTCCAGGAGGAAGACGACGTTCAGATCCTGCGTTCGGATCGAGCCGCGGGCTTTGTGCGCCCAGGCGCCTCGCCCGAGGACGTGAAGCGTGTCGTGGACATGATTCTCGCGGCTGAGCGTCCGGCCTTCTTCGTCAGTCACGGGGTGACGCTTGCCGAAGCCGGGCCGGAGCTCACCAGAATTGCGGAACTGCTCGACATTCCCGTCATTACATCGCCTAACGGAATGGGCGCGGTGCCCATGCCGCATCGCCTTGCCGTCGGCTTCATCGGCCGCAACGGGACCTATCCAGCCAACCAGGTCGGCCGCAATTGCGACCTGCTGATCGCGGTGGGGGCCCGGTTCGACGATCGCTCGTCTTCGTCGTGGATTCCTGGTTACTCCTGGAATATCCCGCCGACGAAGCTTGTGCACGTGGACATCGACCCGGCCGAGATCGGGCGCAACTACCCGGTGACGCTTGGCATCCTCGCCGATGCGAAGGTGTTTCTCGCACAACTCGCGCAAGAGGCGGTGAACCGGCGCGCTTCCGGGAAACGGTTCGGCCCATGGCAGGAGATCATAGATGGGTGGCGACGCGAGTGGCACGCATACACGAGCCCGAACTTCGACTTGAGCGGCACGCCATTGCGTCCGGAGCGCGTAGTGAAAGAGGTACGGCGCGCCCTTCCCGACGACGGGATCATTTCGCTCGATAGCGGCGTGCACCACAACTGGTTCATGCAGTTCTGGGAGGCGCGACGCCCACAGGCGATGCTCAATTCCTGGGGCTTCTCCGCGATGGGCTTCGGTGTCAGCGGTATTCTTGGTGCCAAGCTCGCCGCGCCCGACCGACCCTGTCTCGCGGTGATCGGCGACGGCGGTTTCATCATGACGCCGCACGTGCTGGCGACTGCCGTAGAGTACGACATCCCCGCGGTGTGGCTGGTTTGGAACAACTTTGCCTGGGCTGCCATTCGCGATATCCAGTACGGGATGTTCGAAGGGCGTGAGATCGGAACCGGTTTCTACGCCGGCCCCAAGCAAGAGCCCTACAACCCTGATTTTGCCGCGATGGCGCGCAGCTTCGGTGTCGAGGGCATTACCGTCAAACACTCCGACCAGCTGGGAGATGCATTGCGGCAGGCGCTCGCGCTCGGCAAACCGTGTGTGCTCGACGTGCATGTGGACGACAAAGTGAAACCGCCCGGCACCGGCACATGGCAGCTCCCGCCTACGCCCTTCAAGGAGCCGGTGTTCGGCAAGCCAGCCAAGCGCAGCCCCCTCACACCGGCATGAGCGCCGTCGTCGCGAAGAGCGCGTTCCAGCCGGTTACGGCTAAGGACCTCGTCGGCGGCACGTGGTCCGTGCTCGAGCGCACCGCCGAGATTCGCGATCCATATCGGGGGGAGGTCGTCGGGACCGCGCCGTTGTCGTCGCCCGCGGAAGTCGATATCGCAGTAGGCGCTGCCGCCGACGCGCGCCAGAGAGCCGCGGCGATCCCCCCCTATGAGCGTGCTGCGCTCCTGCGGCGGGCCGCAGCATTTGTCGAACGCGACATGGGAGACCTCGCCGAGCTGTTGACGCGGGAAACCGGCAAGGCGATCAATGACTCCGGGGCGGAGATCCGCCGCTCGCTCGAGACGATGCTGCTGGCTGCCGAGGAGGCGATCCGCATAGAGGGTCGTCACGTCCCGCTCGACGGTAGCCCGATGGGGGCCGGGAAGCTCGCAATGCTGTTGCGCTTTCCGGTCGGCGTGGTTGCCGCAATCACACCGTTCAATGCGCCCTTCAACCTTGCTGCGCATAAGATCGCACCCGCCATCGCCGCCGGCAACAGCCTAGTGCTGAAGCCGCCGCCGCAGGCTCCGCTGATCGTTCACCGCCTGGTCGAGCTGATTGTCGAGGCGGGGCTACCGGACGGTGTGCTCAATGTTGTTCACGGTGGTGCGGAGGTTGGTGCGGCGCTGGTCGCCGACCCGCGCGTGGACTTCATCACCTTTACCGGGTCGACCCGTGCCGGGGCGGCTATCAAAGCCGCCAGCGGCCTGCGTCGGGTCGCGCTCGAGCTGGGCGGCAATAACGCCACCATCGTTCACGATGATGCCGACCTCGCCGCCGCAGCCACGGCGTCCGCACGCAACTCCATGCGCCTGGCCGGCCAAAGCTGCATCTCCGTCCAGAGCGTTTATGTTCAAGAGCGCGTCTACGACGCGTTTCTCGCACTGATAGAAGTCGAAGTTCGCAAGATGAAGCTCGGAGATCCCCTCGACAGCGGCACAGATGTTGGCACGCTAATCGACGAGCGAGCGGCACAGCGCGTCGAAAGCTGGGTGACGGAGGCTACCTCGCAGGGCGCGCGCGTGGTAACCGGTGGTCGCCGCCACGGTGCGGCATTCGAACCGACTTTGCTCACCGCCGTGAAGCCCAGCATGAAAGTGGTGTGCGAAGAAGTGTTCGGACCCGTCGTCAACGTGATTCGCTACGCGGAGATCGACGAGGTCTTCGCCGCCGTCAATGCCGGCCCGTACGGCCTGCAGGCGGGAATCTTCACCCGCTCGAACGATCTCACGTTCCGGGTCATACGCTCGCTGCGCGTCGGCGGGGTGATCGTCAACGGAACCTCGACCTGGCGCACCGATCAGCTCGCTTATGGCGGAGTGAAAGCAAGCGGCAGTGGCCGAGAGGGTCCGCGCTACGCTATTGAAGATATGACCGAGCAGCGGCTGGTCGTGTTCAATCTCTGACAACTTTCTATTTCCCCTCCCTTTTAAGGAGAGGGCCAGGGTGAGGGCAGGATGCGCGTTTTGGTCACGGGTGGCGGAGGTTTTCTCGGCGCGGCCGCGGTCCGTGCATTGATCGCGCGCGATGACACTGCGATTGCTTTCGACACGCGGCTCGACGGCCTTCCGCCCTCACCTCAACGCTCTCCCACGAGGGGAGACGGGGATGAACGGCTGATTCGCGTCGTCGGCGACATCACCGACCTGGCCAACGTCGCCCAGGCGGTGTCGGTTCATAAACCCGACGCCGTTTTGCACTGCGCAGCCATCGTTGGGGTGCTGTCGTCGCTGGGCAGCCCGATCAACGTCGTACGCGTCAACGTCGAGGGCTCGCTCAACGTCTTCGAAGCGATGCGGCTCGGTGGCGTCCGCCGCTGCATCCATATGAGCTCGGAGGAAGCCTACGGCGCGTTCCGCGCCGACAAGATCGACGAGACGCATCCCCTGGACCCGGTGCTGCCATACGGGATATGCAAGGCTGCAGTGGAGCAACTCGGGCGCAGCTACCAGGCGCTGCACGGGCTCGAGGTCATCAACCTGCGTACCTCCTGGGTCTATGGCCCCGGGCTGCCGCGCGAGCGCATCCCCAAGAACCTCGTCGACGCGGCGCTGGCTGGACGCAGACTGCACATCCCCTCGGGCGCAAACGCGGCGATCGATCACACGCATGTGGACGACGTGGTGTCGGCGATCCTGGCGGCGCTCCAACATCGTCAGCATCGATACGATGTCTACAACATCGCGAGTGGAAACGCAGCTACCGCTGCGCAGATCGCAGCGATCGTCCGCGAGCTGGTGCCGGGTGCGCAGCTCTCGGTGGGTCCCGGCACGTATCGCCACGGCGACCGGGTGGAGGCAGTCCCCAAAGGCGCGCTCGACGTGAGCCGCGCTGCGGCCGAGCTGGGCTGGAAGCCGCGCTACGATATCCGCACCGGACTAGCAGCCTACGTAAACGCGGTGCGCCGGATGCAAGCGGCCGCGAACCAATAGAGGAGAGGCAAATGGGTGTTAAGGAGCCGAAACCAACCAAACCCATGATTCGCCCGGCAGCGAGCGTGATGTGGGAAGAGCCCCCTGCCCACTACGGCGGCGCGTACTCCAAAATGCTAGTGCGGCCCGAGCCCTGCGGGTCGAAGAGCCTCGATTACCGCGTATCGGTGTATCAGCCCAAGGCCTACGTTGCGCCCCACCGCCATCTCATTCAGGAGCAGATCTACCACGTTCTCGACGGCGAGGGTCTCATGGAACTGGAGGGGGAGCGGACCGTGGTGCGCAAGGACGATGTCATCTTCATCCCGCCGGGGGTAGAGCATGCGATCTACAACACCGGCATGACGGACTTGCGCTTCATCGTGGTGACGTCGCCTCCGGACGAGTGACACGCGAGCGGCGACAAAGCAGGAGGTTCACATGGGCAAGCTGGATGGAAGCGTCGCGCTCGTCTCCGGGAGCGGGCGCGGCATAGGGCGGGCGATAGCGCTGCGGTACGCTCGAGAGGGCGCGAAGGTAGTCGTCGCGGACGTCGACCCAGGCGGTGTCAAGGCGGTGGCTGAGGCGATCCAATCCCTCGGCGCGCAAGCCGAGCCGTTCCAGGTGGATGTAAGCGATCCCAAGCGGAGTGCCGCGATGGTCGCTTGCGCCGCCGACCGCTTCGGCAGGCTCGACGTTCTCGTGAACAACGCCGGCGTGATCCGCGTCCGGCCGCTGCTGGAGCTGACGCCGGAGGACTGGGATTTCGTGAACGACATCAACGCCCGTGGGTTGTTTTTCGCGGTGCAGGCGGGTGCGCTGCAGATGATGCGCCAGACTCCCCTCAGCGAGGGGCGGCCGCGCGGCAAGATCATCAATATCGCGTCCATCGCCGGACGCAGCGGGCGGCCGCTGTTCGCGGCCTACGCGGCGAGCAAGGCAGCCGCCATCAGCATCACGCAATCCGCGGCGGCCGGACTGGCGCCGGATGTGACCGTCACCGCGATTTGCCCGGGCGTGGTCGACACCGAGATGTGGCGTCAGATCGACCGCGAATGGACAGAAGTGGAGCGGCGCCCTACTGGCTCGGCGTGGCAGACCCGCATCGGGGGCATCCCGATGGGCCGCCCGGAGACACCGGAGGATGTCACGGGCATGGCCGTATTTCTGGCAAGTGCGGACTCCGACTACATTACCGGCCAGTCCTACCACGTCGATGGTGGGCTGGCGATGAACTGAAGTCCTACCGGCGCAGGCCCTGCCGAACGAGGCGCGACCGGCGCCCGATCTCGACGTAGACCACCAATAGCCACCACAACAGGCCGATCGTCCAGTCGGTGATCAGCCAGACGGGCAGCGTGTAGAGGGTGGCCCACAGCGCCGGAATACCCGCTTCCGCCAAGATCTGGTTTCCTGCAGCGCGCACCCGGTTCACATGATCCCGTGTCCCGATCCCGAGCAGCCCAACGAGCCATGCCAGCGGGACGACAATGAGAAACGTGCCCAGCAGCAGGCCGCTCAGCACGCCAGTTGCCGCCACCATCAAAACCACCGCAATGATCCCTACCGGCCACAGCACCCAGGCGTTGCGCCCAGCGAAAAACCAGCGCGTCGCGCGCTCGATCGCGTCCATTGTCAGGCCCTCCCTTGCCTTGTAGCGATGCTGCACGCTTACGCTGCGCGAGCGCAAGAAATGTCAAAGGCGCTGGTGGGTTACGGCCCTCCAGCCTGGCCTGAACCTAGGCGTCGATGCCTGCTTTGTCCCGCAGCACGACGGCCTTGATCGCATCGACGATGTCCTCCGTCGACGGGATCACCAGCCGCTCGAGCTTGTCGTTGTAGGGCATGGGCGAATCGCGCGCGCCCACGCGCAGGATCGGCGCGTCGAGCCAGTCGATCGCCCTCTCCGCCACCATGGCGGAAACCTCAGCGCCAAACCCCCAGCGTTTCCAGCCCTCGTGAGCGATCACCAACCGGCTCGTTTTCTTCACCGACTTGATGATCGTGTCTTCGTCGAGCGGGCGCAGGGTGCGCGGGTCGATCACCTCCACGTCGATTCCCTCGGCCTCCAGGCGCGACGCCGCTTGCAGCGCGGAGTCCACCATCGCCATGGTGGCGACCAAAGTGACGTCGCGCCCGTGACGCTTGATCGCGGCTTTGCCGATGGGGATCGCATAGGCCGCTTCGGGCACGAGCGACTTCTTGCCTACGTAGAGCATTTTGTGCTCGAGGAAGATCACCGGATTATCTTCACGTATTGCGCTGATCAGCAGACCTTTTGCTTCGTAGGGGGACGACGGACCGAGCACCACGAGGCCGGGGACGTGCGTGAACCACGCCTCCAGGCTTTGCGAATGTTGCGCGGCGAGGCGTATCCCGCCGCCCTGCGGGCCACGGATCACCAGCGGCACGGTCGGCTTGCCGCCCAGCATGAAGCGGAACTTGGCGGATTGATTGACGATCATGTCCATCATCAACGTGATGAAGTCGAAGATCTGCACCTCCGCCACTGGGCGCATACCGGTGACTGCGGCGCCGACGGCGCAAGCGGCGATGGCACCCTCCGAGATCGGCGTGTCGCGCACGCGCTCGGCGCCGAACTTCTCGATCAGCCCGCGGGTCGCCGCGAAGATGCCCCCGATCTTGCCCACGTCCTCGCCCAGTACAAAGACGCGTGAGTCGCGCTCCATTTCCTGTGCCAGCGCTTCCTTGATGGCCTCGGCGAACGTGAGCTCGCGTGCCGCGGCCGGTACGGGCTCCGCCGGTCGGTGGTGCGGCGCGTACACCGCGTCCTCCAGGTCCTCCAGGGTCGGCTCCGGGCTCGCGATCGCGTATTGTTTGGCTGCCAGAAGCTCGGCCTCGACCTCGGCGCGGATCTTTGCCAGCGCGTCTCGGGAATAACCGTGTTCGGTCTCGAGCTTGTGCTCGAAGCGAGCGACCGCATCGAGCTTGCGCCACTCCACTTCCTCGGTTTCGGCGCGGTAGCGGGGGAGGTTCGCGCGCATCGAGTGATCGCCCCAGCGGTAGGTGAGCGCCTCGATCAGCGTCGGTCCCTCGCCGCGGCGTGCCCGCGCAACCGCTTCGCTCACTGCGCCGTACACCGCGAGGACGTCGTTGCCGTCAACCGTCCCGCCCGGCAACGAGTACGCGCTGGCACGCTTGGACAGAATGTCGATCGAAGTCGAGTCCTTGGTGGAGGTCGACAGAGCGTACTGGTTGTTTTCGCACAGATAGACGACCGGGAGCTTCCACACCGACGCGATATTCAGGCACTCGTGAAAAATGCCCTCGTTCGCAGCGCCATCGCCGAAGAAGACGACCCCGACCGCGCTACTGGCGCGCAGTTTATTCGACAACCCTGCACCAGTGCCGATACCGATGCCTGCGCCAACGATGCCGTTGGCCCCCAGGATGTTGAGCTCGAGATCGGCGATGTGCATCGAGCCGCCGAGGCCTTTGCAATAGCCGGTGACACGACCCATCAGCTCCGCCATCATCTTCTGCAGGGATGCGCCTTTGGCGATGCAATGGCCGTGGCCGCGGTGATGGCTGACGACGAAATCGTCTTTGGTCAGTGCTGCGCAGGCTCCCGCGGCCACCGCCTCCTGTCCGACGTAGCTATGGGCCGTGCCCTTTACCAGGCCCTCCTTGAACAGGTCCGCGACGCCCTGGTCGAAGCGGCGGATCCGGAGCATGGATCGATAGATCGCCTCGAGCTTTTGCTTTTCCATGTTTGCTTCTCCTCCCTGGGTGGCGCATGTATTGATTGTTGGAAGCGTCCCTGGCAGACGACCGTCATCGCGGCCGGTCTCCCGCCAGCGTGATCCGATGCATGACTCTGCGGTATCCGTGGTAGTCGTTCACGGGGTTATGCTGCGTACAGCGGTTGTCCCAGAAGGCGAGCGAGCCCACCTGCCACTGGAAGCGGCAAGTGAACTCGGGCCGCGTCTGGTGGCGGAACAAGTAATCCAGGAGCGGTGCGCTCTCTTCTTCAGTCATCTCGTTGAAGCGCACGGTATGCGCGACGTTCACGTACAGCGCCCTGCGCCCGGTCTCCGGATGGGTGCGCACGGCGGGGTGCTCGGCCAGATATTCTTTCCTCGCGTCCTCGCGTCCATCCTTGTTCACTCGGTCCTCGCGCGTCCGGGTAGCGTCCGCCTTGGCGGAGCTGTTCACGGCGACCACGCCGTCCAGCATGCGACGTAGCCCTGTCGAAAGGGTTTCGTACGCGAGATATTGATTGGCGAACAGCGTGTCGCCCCCGGCAGGGGGGACCTCGCGCGCAAGCAGCATGGAGCCCATGGGCGGGTATTCGAGGTAGGCAGTGTCCGTGTGCCAGATGCCGCCGAAGTTTGCTTTTTCGTGTTCGAGCTTGCTCACCTCGATCACGGCGGGGTAGTCGGGCAGACCTTTTATGAGTGGATACCCGACGGGTGTTCCCAGGGTGCGCGCGAAGGCGAGGAACTGCTCGACGGTGAGATGTTGGTCGCGAAAGAACACGACGAGGTGCTCGAGCAAGGCCCGGCGTATCTCCGCCACGATATCGACAGGGAGAGAAGCGGCCAGGTCCGCGCCATGCACCTCCGCGCCCAAGGCACCGGCGATCCTTTTGATCTCGAGCAACGGGTCTCCTCCATGTCTTGCCGTTTGCCCTTACTTTACTCCGCTCTTAGCGGACGCTCCTGAGCTCCTGATCGGTGGCTGCGCTGCACCCGGCTCACCGCTGTGCACAGCCCGACGAAACGCTTGTCTTGCGGCGCTCGAGGTCGAGCGTGAGTTTATGCGTGCGTCTCACGCCAACGGGATCTCCGTGAACAGCGCCAGCGAGCGGCCCTGGAGATCGTAGCGCACAGCGCCGGCGAAACGGCCATCCATTGCCAGCCCCTGCTCGTAAGCGGTGTCCACCAGCACCTGCCAGGTGGAGCCGACGCGGAATTCGGGCAGCGCAAAGGCAATGGCCTCGTGATGGGCGTTGAGCAACAGCAGGAAGTTATCGTCTCGCAGCCGGTGCCCGCGCCGATCCGTTTCCTCCAGCGCCTCGCCGGCGAAGTACACGCCGAGCGAGCGGGCGAAATCCTGACTCCACTCGTTGTCGTCCATTTCCCTTCCCTCGGGCGTGAGCCAGGCGAGATCCTTGACCTCGCCGCCGCGGATCGGGCGCCCCTGGAAGAAGCGGCGGCGGCGGAAGACGGGATGCAGGCGCCTGATCTGGATCAGACGCTGGAAGAAGAGCAGAAGAGCGCTTCCGTCCCCGTCGAGGCTCCAGTCCAGCCACGAAATTTCGTTGTCCTGGCAGTAGGCGTTGTTGTTGCCGCGCTGAGTGCGGCCGATCTCGTCGCCGGCCAATAGCATGGGTACCCCTTGGGACAGCAGCAGCGTTGCGATGAAGTTGCGCTTCTGCCGGGCGCGCAAGGCATTGATGCCTGGGTCGTCTGTCGCGCCCTCTACGCCCCAGTTCCAAGACAGGTTGTTACGCTGACCGTCCCGGTTGTGCTCCAGATTGGCCTGGTTATGCTTGTCGTTGTAGCTGACCAGGTCGGTCAACGTGAAGCCGTCGTGCGCGGTGACATAGTTGATGCTGGCGTGAGGCTTGCGCCCGCTCGCTTCGTACAGGTCGCTGGAACCGGTCAGCCGCCGCGCGAAATCTCCGATCAATCCGCCGTCGCCTTTCCAGTAGGCGCGCACCGTGTCTCGATAGCGGTCGTTCCATTCCGCCCAGCCGGTCGGAAAATTTCCCACTTGGTATCCGCCCTCGCCGAGGTCCCACGGTTCAGCGATGAGCTTGACCTGCGACAGTACGGGATCCTGGCCGATGATGTCGAAGAAGGCACCCAGCCGATCGACCTCGTGCAGCTCCCGCGCCAGCGCCGAGGCCAGGTCGAAACGGAAGCCGTCCACGTGCATCTCCAACACCCAATAGCGCAGCGAGTCCATGATCAGCTGCAGCACGCTCGGGTGGCGCATGTTCAGCGTATTGCCGGTGCCCGTGTAGTCCATGTAGTAGCGGGGGTTGCTGGATATCAAGCGATAGTACGAGGCGTTGTCGATGCCGCGCAGACTGAGGGTGGGGCCGAGCTGGTTGCCTTCGGCGGTGTGGTTATAGACCACGTCGAGAATCACTTCGAGTCCGGCGGAGTGCAAGGTTTTGACCATGGTCTTGAACTCGCTCACGCGACCGGTCGACGAGTAGCGCGTGTCGGGAGCGAAGAAACCCAGCGAGTTGTAGCCCCAGTAGTTGCGCAAGCCACCCGCGACGAGATGGCGGTCGTCCACGAAAGTGTGTACCGGCATCAGCTCCACCGTGGTGACACCCAGGCGACGCAGATGGTCGATCACCGGCTCGCAGGCCAGGCCGGCGTACGTGCCGCGCAGCTGGAGTGGTACATCGGAGTGGCGCAGGGTGAAGCCGCGAACGTGGAGCTCATAGATGATCGTGTCGTGCCAGGGTACGCGCGGCGGCCGGTCGTCACCCCAGGTGAACGCAGGATCGATAACCCGGCATTTGGGCATGCCGGCTGCACTGTCGCGCCGGTCGAAGGAGAGGTCTTCCTGCCGATGGCCGACGCGGTAGCCAAAGTGTGCGTCGCTCCATTTCAGCGCTCCGACGAGGTGCTTCGCGTAGGGCTCGACGAGCAGCTTGTGCGGGTTGAAACGCTGGCCGGCTTCGGGGTGATAGGGGCCGTGCACGCGGTAGCCGTACAGCAGTCCAGGCCGAGCCTCGGGTAGATAGCAATGCCACGCCTGGTCTGTGCACTCGCGTACTTCTATGCGCTGCACCTCATGTCTCCCGGAGGGATCGAACAGACACAACTCCACCTTCTCGGCGTTGGCCGAGAACAGCGAGAAATTGACGCCTTCCCCATCCCAGGTGGCGCCGCGCGGGTGGGGATCGCCCGGCCAGACAGCGCTGATGAGCTTGGCCAACTAGGGTTGTAGGTTGTGCGGAGGTTCCTAACGCCGCAGGCCTTTCCAGCCCGGCTCGTCGCGGTCCAGCAGGCGCTTCAGCGCCAGGAAGTGCAGCTCGGATTGCTGACGCTCGCCGCCGATCTGCCGGGCCGCCTGCGCGCACACCTCATCTGGCTGCGTGCGCAGCGGCTTGCCGGTGCTCTGCGCCAGCACCTGCACCATGCAGGAACGCTCCAGATAGTAAAGATCATCGAAGGCGTAGTCCATGCGCTCCCCGCACACGAGGACGCCATGATGCGCCATGATCATCACCTCGGCGTTGCCGAGGGCGCCGGCAATACGGTCGCCCTCGTTGTCCGACAGCGCCACGCCGCCATAACCGTCGTCGTACGCAATGCGGCCGTGGAAGCGCATGGCGTTCTGATTGGCACCCAGTTCCAGCCTCCCACCTTCGATGATCGCGAGAGCGGTCGCGAACGGCATATGAGTATGGAGCACGATTTTTTTCTTGCATCGCAGGTGGACGCGGCTGTGAATGAAGAAAGCGGTGGGCTCCACCTTGTGCTTGCCCTCGAGCACCTTGCCGGTCTCATCGATCACCATGAGATCCGCAGGCGTGATCTCGGACCAATGGAACCCCTGTGGATTGATCAGGAACTTGTCGGGATGGCCCGGCAGCTCCATGCTGAAATGGTTGCACACGCCTTCGTTGAGCGCCATGCGCGCCGCCATGCGTAGCGCCGCAGTAAGGTCTACCCGGGCCTGCCGCGCGTCATAGCCCTTTCGAGCTGGCGTCCTCTTTCCAATGGCCCTCAGGTCGCTGACGTCCATGCGGTTTTGCCTCCTCGACTCGATGCGGGATTCTAAGCCAAAGCCGCGCCCGGAGGCGCGACACTTAACCCCGTTTGGCTGCCGCTGCGTTTAGACGTGTCAGAATTGCTCAACCCGTCAAGTCAAAGGAACCCAACGTGAACCGTCCGCGAGTTTTTGTACTCGCCGCTTCCGCGGCGATGTGTGGCGCCTATGGGGCTCAGGCCTCGGAGCAGATGGCCAATGCCGTCACCATTTATAGCAGTGCTCAGCCGGGTGCGATATCCCCTGAGCTTTACCGCTACGGCGGCTCCGGCGTGCAAGTGCCGGGCTACGCCGTGGTCCGTCACGAACGATCGATCGAGCTCAAGAGCGGGCGCAACGATGTGCGTTTCACGGACGTCGCCGGGCTCATCGACCCTACCACTGTGTCTTTCGAGTCTTTGACGGACCCCGGCGGCACGCGTGTAGTGGAGCAGAACTTCCAGTTCGACCTGGTCAGCACCGACAAGCTGCTGCGCAAGTTCATCGATCGCGAGATCACCGTGGAGCAGACCCGGGGCGACAAAATAGACAGTTTTACCGGCACGCTTCTGTCGACCGCCGGCGGGCTGGTCTTGCGCGAGGCTGACGGGTCGGTGCACGTGGTGTCGCACAATTCGGGGATTATGCTGCCCAATCTGCCGGGCGGGTTGATCACGCGACCTACTTTGGTTTGGGACGTGGCAGCAAAGAAGCCGGGCAAACACGCAACACGCGTCGCGTACCAGACGACCGGCATCACGTGGTGGGCCGATTACAACCTCACATATTCTGAAGGCGCCGATGCGAACTCTTGCAACCTGAATGTGGGCGCATGGGTCAGCATCCTGAACCAGTCAGGCGCTTCCTATCCCGATGCCAAGATCAAGCTCATCGCCGGCGACGTGCATCGCGCGGCTCCCGCGGCCGCCCCTTCGACGCGGGTGATGATGAAAGCCATGGCAGAGGAGGCCAGGGACGAAGCAGGGTTCCAGGAGAAAACCTTCTTCGAGTACCACTTGTACACGCTGGGGCGCCCCAGCTCCTTGCCTGACAACTCCACCAAGCAGATCGAGCTGTTCCCGGCCGCGACCGGCGTGCCCTGTGAGAAAACCCTCGTCTACTACGGGCAGCAGGGCTTCAACTATGGATTCGGTCCGAACCCGTACACCGATCGCAATTTCGGCATCGCTGGCAACAAGAAAGTAGATACCTATCTCAGCTTCAAGAACACCCAGGACAACGGGATGGGCATTCCAATGCCGTCGGGACGCGTGCGCGTGAGCAAAGTGGACCCGGCCGACAGCTCGCTCGAGTTCATCGGCGAGGACCGTATCGATCACACGCCGAAGAACGAAACCATCGTGCTCAAATTGGGTTCTGCGTTCGACGTGGTGGGCGAGCGCCGCCAGGTGGACTTCAAGATCGATACGAGCCGCAACACCATGACCGAAGAGATCGAGGTCAAGATTCGCAACCGCAAAGAGGAGCCGGTCAAGGTCATCGTCAAGGAAAACCTGTACCGCTGGACCAATTGGAAGCTCGTGGCCACCACCCAGCCTTACGAGAAGCAGGACGCCCGCACCGTACACTTCCCGGTGACAGTGCCGGCCGACAAGGAGGTCGTGGTGCGGTATACGGTGCGGTATACGTGGTGAAGGGGGCCGGCGAATTTGTAGCCCGCATAGAGCGAAGCGCAATCTGGGAAGCTTCTCCCGGACTGCACTGCACACTCTATCCGGGCTACGGTTTGCGTTCCAGAAACTTCCGCATGGCTTCCTGCGGTTCGCCGCTCATGTAAGCTTCTCGCTGAGCTTTTTTCGCCGCCTCCAGCGCGCCGTCGAACCCCTCTTGCGTTTGCTCGCGGAATCGCCGCTTCGTCAGTCGGACGGCGGTTGGTCCGAGCCCTGCAAGCTCGGCGGCGAGCGCCAGCGACTTCTCCAAGACTTGATCGCGTGGTACCAGGTAGTTGATGAGCCCAAGCTCGTAGGCGCGCTGGCCGGTAGTGAGATCGCCCGTCAATGACATCTGCACGTTCTGTGACAGACCCAGGTGCAGCGTCATCAGATAGGAGCCTACGACGCTAGCTAGCCCGGCGCGAATCTCTGGTTGGCCGAGTTTCATTTCGGGAAAGCCCACGCGCAAGTCGCAGCACAAGCCGAGCTGGAAGCCCGCGCCCGCCGCTACCCCGTTCCAGGCGGCGATGCAGGGCTTGTCGAGGGCGCGTACGGCTCGATACATGGCGTGCAGACGCGCAAGCCAATGATCTACGTCGTCGACGGTGTAGCGCGCAGTCTCGTTGAGATCCTGGCCCGAGCAGAAGGCGCGTTCGCCCGCGCCGGTGATCGCGACCGCGCGCACACCCGAATCGCCGTTCAATCGCGCGAGCGCGGTGATCAGCGCCTCGCGCATCCCAGTGCTAACCGCGTTGAGAGCCGATGGGCGATTCAGGATGACAACTGCTGTAGTGCCGCGACGTTCCACCAACACCGGGGCGGGCTCGGTGTCCATTTCCATCAGCAGTGCGTCGGCGGCGCCGCAGGTCTCGTTCGGCTTGGCCCGCGACTCGTTTCAGGCCGCTAGGTTCAGCTCTTGTCTTCGATCAAATAGCAGGAACGTAGATTGATCTCGGCAGTGATCTGGTCGACGAACTTGAGCTGGGAAGTTGGTACGAACAGCCCGACGCCGACGTCCTGCCACACGTAGTAGATGCGCCCGGCCTCGGCATTGACCATCAGGCCGGACCAGTCGTGGGTCTCGGAGATGATCGTGTGCTCACCGGGACTGACTTCCCAGCGAAAGTAGGTTTGCCCGCCGGTTACGCCCATGTCCTTGCCGTCCAGCGTCACCGGGATGGTCCAGCCTGTGCTCGGCGGCGAATTGCGGAACAGGTAGATCACCGCCTTTCCCTCAGCCGGCAGCAGCTGCTTGGCCAGCGTGTCGGCCTTAGGTGAGGCGAGCGGCGCGACGCCACAGCCGGTGAGGCCGGCAGCCAGACTGACCAGCGCGCAGGCAAACAAGGATTTCAAGGTCATGAGCGTCTCCTACAATGGGTTGGAATCAAATGCGCTGCGGCGTACACGCAGCCGGACAGCCGACGCGCGGCCTTCATACGTACGCGGGGCCTTCGATGACGGGGTATGCCTGGAGGAATTTTTCATCTACCTCCACACCGATACCGGGAGACTCGAGCGGTCGAACGCAGCCGTCGCTCTCCACCTGATAGGGATGGCTGACGAGCTGGTCGCGGAACAGATTGTTCTTGGACACGTCGCCCTCGAAGTAGCCGCCGTGATCGATCGCGGCGAGGAAATGAATCGTGGCCGCCATATTGAGCCCGGTCATAGACGTATGCGGGTTTATTGGCAACTTCCATGCCGAGGCAAGGTGAGCGACCCGCAGCCCCTCGGTAATCCCGCCGGTTTTGGACAGATCCGGCTGCAGAATAGTCACGGCGCCATCCTCGATCAAGCGGTTGAACTCGAATCGCGTGTAGTGGTTTTCGCCTGCCGCCAACGGCACTTTGCCGAACGAGGTGGCCACATGGTAGCTCGCATAGTCATGCGCCGGAAATGGTTCCTCCAGCCAGCGGACGGCATAATCCTCGTAACCGGGCATGACCTTGCGAACGTCCGTTACCGTGTAGCCGGTATTGGCGTCGACCAGGATCTCGATGTCGTCGCCGAGGGCCTCGCGCACCGCTTGCACGCGCTCAAGGTCACGCGCGGGCGTGTCGCCAACCCGCAGCTTGATCGCCTTGTACCCCGCCTCGATCAGCGGGCGCGCTTCGGCGACCAGCGCCTTGGGTTCTTGGTAGCCCAGCGATACCCCCCCAGCATAAGCCGGAATCGGTTTCGAGGTGCCGCCCAGAAGGCGATAGAGCGGTGCGCCCAGCGCCTTCCCGCGGATGTCCCACAACGCCATGTCGAGGCCACTCATGGCCAGGCACGCGCCCGCACCCATACCATGGCTGCCGAGTTGGCGCACGTAGATCTTGTTCCAGACACCGACGACGTCGTGCGCATCCATCCCCAGCACGAGTTGCTTGAGCGTCGTGTTGACCAGATGCGCCACGGCCCCGGGGCAACGCCCGTGATGCGATTCGCCCCAGCCCACGATCCCTGTATCGGTGGTGACCTTCACGATGACTGCGTCGCGCTTTACAGCGCGCCCGATACCCAGCGTCACGCTGTTCTTAGGGTCGACTGGAAAAGATGTGGGGAAGGCCTTGATGTCGACGATGCGCAGGTTGCTGGTTGTGGCCTTCGGCATGGCTGTCTGTGTTGCGGTGAGTTTCGATCGTCACCATACACCCTCCCTGGGGCCGACAGCAACGCGCGGCGTCATCCGTTTGTGAACTCATCTTCCAGTCTCACGGCGCGCTGGCTGAACCGAGCGCGCTGCGCCTAACCCGAACACCCTCGCGTTTAAGGAGATCAGGCTGCAGACGCGTACCCAGTCCCGGGCCTGGCAGGCCATAGATGAACCCCTCCTTCACCTTCGGAAGCTCGGTGAGGATGTCTTTGTACCACGTGCTGTAGTAAGCGCGAACCGCTTCCATGATCAGCGCGTTGGGAATGTGAAGCATCAGATGAACCGAGGCCACCCAGACAACGGGGCCGTTGCAATCATGCGGCGCCACCGGACGCTGGGAGGCCTCCGCCAATGTTGCGATCTTGCGCGCCTCAGTAAGGCCACCGCACCAGCCGACGTCGAGCATCACGATGTCGGCCGCCTGAGCTTGAAGAATGTCTCGGAACGGCGCGGTGCCGCCCAGCGTCTCGCTCGCGCACACCGGAATGCGCGTGGAGCGCGCGTATTCCTTGAGCGTGGCCACGTCGCACATCTTGATCGGATCCTCCGACCAGAACGGACGGTAGTCCTCGAGCGCCCGCGCGATGCGCTTGGCCTGCTCGAGGTCCCACAAGGAATGGAACTCGGCCATGATCTCCATGCGCTCGCCGACTGCTTCCCGGATCTTACGGAACGGCTCCAGCGCGACCTTGAGGTCTTCGGCACACAGCAGCGTCCCGTCGTTGCCTTGCGCGAAAGGATCGAAGGGCCAGATCTTCATGGCGGTGCAGCCTTCGGAGAGGAGGCTTTGCGCCAGCTCGTCTGCGCGATGCACGAATGCCACCTGGTCATCGTAGGGCCCCTCGGATCTCGGCACGGGCTCCTCGACGGTGACGCTGCGGCGTGCGACGCTGCGGGTGTTGTAGTTGTAGCCGGCGCAGGTGTTGTAGGCGCGGATGCGCTCGCGGCTCTGTCCGCCCAGCAGCTGGCAGATTGGTGCGCGCATCGCCTGGCCGAAGATGTCCCACAGCGCGATGTCTATCACCGACGCGGCACGAATCTCTGTGCTGCTGCTGGAGAAGCCGAGGTAACTGTTCAGTAGCTGGCGGCTGTGCTGCTGAATGGCGAGTGGATCCTTGCCGAGCAGGTAGGGTGCTGCCAGATCATGGATCTGGGCTTCCACTGCGGCCGCGCCGCGTGAGGTTTCGCCCAGGCCGACGAGCCCCTCGTCCGTGTGCACTTGGGCGAGCAGCAGATTGGGACGATCGGATAAGCGGATCGTCTCGATTGCAACGACTTTCACGTCTCCGAGCCCGGCTGGCCCTGCGTTTGTTGTTGGGCGCGCATGCGATTGTGCCAACGCAAGATGTTTCCCAAAGCGAACGTCACCAAAGCGAAACCAACGCCCGCGATGATGCCGGCCACCTGCTTGTCCGCCATGAACGCCAACGGTCCCGACAGCTCGGTGATCAATCCTGCAAGTCCGAGCCCGGCGAGGACCATACCGATGGCATCGATGATGAGGAGGTGGGTTGGAAGCTTTGGCCGCGGACTTGAGAGGTTGCGCATGGCTGCTCGCATTTGACGGACCCAGGAGAGCGGGCGCGCCTGGGCGCCGGCAGGAACTCTCCTAGATCCTGTGCAGTGCGGGTAACAGATCCAGCCCTACCACACGGTAGGCCGGATGATACGCCGCACGGTACGCGTCCGAGTGATGCATCACAGGGTATGCCCGGCCGGCAATGGCTCGGACGTATCGCTCTACCTCATCGCGTGGGAACGGGATGCCGCCGGATCCTGCCAGATCCCCCAGGCACGCGCAGAACTTCTCGAGCCTCTCGGGCGTCGCGGGATGGCTGTGGCCGGTCTGGACGAATGCGTCGAAGAGGATGCTCGCGCTGTGGCCGGCAGCGAGATAGGGGCGCAGATGGATTCGCGCAAGCTTGCCGTCGGGTGAGATCGGGTCCGCGATGGGCTCGTCTGGTCCTTCGCCGAGCTGTGCCAACTCTGCTTCGAGTTTGTCGCGAGCCGATCTCGGGTCGTCGATCGCGTGCCCCGGACCCATGGCCGCCTGGTGCAGCAGCTTGTAGACGTCCGCCAGTTCCATGCGCGGATAGCGCTGGAAGTGATGGGCGAGGAGCTGGCCGATGAATTTCACGTCGGGGGCGCTGCCTAGCGAGCGACCAAAACCGGAACCTTCGAGTGCGTGAGCACCTTGGTGGTTTGGCTCCCTAGCACCAAGCCGGCGAGGCCGCTGCGTCCGTGCGAACCCATGACGATGAGATCGCACTTCTTCTTCTTCGCCGCAGCGATGATCGTTTCCCATGGCGCGATACCGACCAGGTAAAAGCCCTCGTAAGGCACACCCTCGACGTCAGCGGTCTTCTCGATGTACGCGAGGTGCTTCTCCGCAGTCTTCGTGGCCTGGGCCTGGAACTCTTCTTCCGACATGAGGCCGGGCGGCACATACTCGCTGTAGGGCAGCGCGCGATAGTCCTCGGGCGAGAAGAAACCGATGACCTTTGCCCCCAGGGTCTTGGCCAGAGTCACACCTTGTTTCACGGCCTTGCGAGAGACAGGTGAGCCGTCGGTGGGCAGCAGGATCCTCTTGAACATTGTCTCCTCCCGTGGGGCCTAAGCAGGCTAGTCAGATAGCTCTCTGCAAGATCGTGCGACGAACCCCAAGTTTGTCAAAGCTAGAGCGGGAAGCGCTTGACGCAGATCAACCCCCGCTTACAAGTATAGCTAAGGCCGCAACGTGTGCGGGTGCCTTCTTTGACAAACCGGTGGTGATGCATTAATTTTGGTCGGCGCGCGGGACCGAGTCGGGATGATGATGCTGGTCGTCTCGCCGGTTGCGGAGCTCGCACTGCTCAGGATGTTCAGCTCCAAAGGCCGCCACTGCCAGTCCCCCTTCGCGAGACCAAATGGCCTACTCCCCAACGCCACTCACCTTCCGTACCCTGCGCCTGCTCAGCACGGAAGAATTCCGCTCGGGTGAGCAGCTGGCACGCTCACTCGGCGTATCGCGTACGGGCGTATGGAGGGCGTTGAAGAACCTCGAGTCGGCCGGGGCGACCTTGCTTCGCAAGCGTGGTCGCGGCTACCGACTGACCATAGCCATCGACTGGCTCGACCCCAGCGAGGTAGGCCGCTACCTTGGTGCTTACCGCGATGTCTACGAGCTGCGCATGGTCGACGTAGTCGAATCCACCAACACGACGCTTCTGGCCCAGGCGGTCACGGGGACCGCGGGCGGCTTGATGCTTGCCGCGGAGCTGCAGACGCGTGGCCGTGGCCGCCGCGGGCGCGTCTGGTACGCTGGCCTGGGTGGCGCCCTGACCTTCTCCGTGCTGTGGCGGTTTGAGCAGGGCGCCGGCTTCTTGGCTGGCCTAGGGCTCTCAGTGGGCGTCGGGCTGGTGCGCGCCTTGCGCTCGCTGGGCGTGGAAAACGCCACCCTGAAGTGGCCCAATGACGTGCTGATACGCCATCAAAAATTGGCAGGAATACTGGTGGAGATCCAGGGCGACGTGCTCGGTCCTAGTCTCGCAGTCGTCGGAGTTGGTATCAACTTCAGATTGGATGCATCGACGCGCGAGCGCGTCGACCAGGCCGCCACAGACCTGGTCAGCGCGGGCGTCCCGTACGATCGTAACGAAGTGCTGGGTCGGGTTCTGTGGCATTTGGCCGTGGTATTGAACGCGTTTCGGGATCACGGGTTCGGGCCCTTGCGCGATGAGTGGGAAAGCTATCATGTCTACGCCGGGCGAACGGTGTCGGTGCGACTGCCGGACGGCGGGCGGGAAGAAGGCACGGTTGCCGGAGTGGACGACCAGGGTGCGCTGTTGTTGCAGACCCGCGTGGGTTTGCGCCGCTTCCATTCCGGGGAGATCAGCTTGCGCGCGGCCGCCAGCGATCAGCGTCGACAAGGTGCCGCCTGGTCTTAGTCGCGCCTATGAGAATTCTTGCTGTCGACGCGGGTAACAGCCGCATCAAGTGGGGACTGTGGGACGCAAGTTGGTTACGGCAGGATTCGGTTGCGAGAAATGATGCGCCGCTGCTCGCGGATACCTGGCAGGCCCTGGACAGACCGCGACAGTTGATTGCTAGCAATGTCGCCGGCGTTCAGGTGAGCGAGTGGCTGAATGCATGGGCGCGCAGCCAGGGTCTCGCCGTGCGCTGGGTCACGAGTCGATCTGAGCAGTGCGGAGTTCGCAACGGGTACCTGGAGCCAGCGCAACTCGGTGCCGACCGCTGGGCGGCGTTGATTGCTGCACGCCATCTCACGGCGGGACCTGCGTTGGCCGTCAATGCTGGCACCGCGGTGACCATCGACGCGCTGACACAGGAAGGAGAATTCCTCGGCGGACTGATCGTGCCGGGATTGGATCTGATGGCTTCGGCGCTAGCGCGTGGGACAGCAGAGCTTCCGCGCGTGGCTGGTTCGATCACGCTGTTTCCCGAGACCACAGCGGATGCGATCGCGAGCGGCGCCATGCAAGCTGTGTGTGGTGCGATAGAACGCATGGAGCGCGCGCTGGCGGAGCGGGGCTCGGAGCCCCAAATCATATTGAGTGGTGGCGCTGCTCAACTGATTCGCACCCACCTGGGACGGCCTGCACACCTGGTTCCCAATCTGGTGCTGGAGGGCCTGCGCATGATTGCGAGTGACGAGAGCGACGGATGAGGGCTCTGTTCCTCCTCCTGCTCCTGGCGAATTTGGCATTGCTCACGTACGCTTGGCACGTCTCGCAGCAGGCAAACCCCGATGCCACGCTGCTTAACCAGCAGCTAAATGCCGACAAAGTGCGCATCATCGCGCCCAGACCCATGGTGCCGCCGCCGCGTCCGAAGCGTGCTTGTCTCGAGTGGGGCCCGTTCGGCGCCAGCGAGCTGAAGACAGCGCAGTCGACCCTGGAGGCGCTGAAGCTCGGCGAGCAGCTTAGCTCGCATGAGATGCAGGTGGTGGCAGGCTTCTGGGTGTACATCCCGCCGCTCAAGAGCAAAGCCGAGGTCGACCGCAAGATCGCGGAGCTGGAGCGCCTGGGCGTAAAGGACTACTACGCTGTCGAGGGCCAGGGGCCGATGAAAAACGCGATCTCTTTGGGGCTGTTCAGAACAGAAGAGGCAGCAGCAGGCTATCTGGAGGGCCTGCAGCAGAAGGGCGTGCGCTCCGCTCGCACTGGCAACCGCGAGCACCGGGTGACCCAGACCGTTTACGTAGTGCGCGAGCCCGACATCGCATTGACCTCCAAGCTGGCTGAGCTACGCCTGCAGTTCCCGGGTAGCGAGCTAAGAGCCGTGGATTGCCCGTAATGAGCGCGACAGAAAGCTCAAACAAAGGGGACAAGCCAAGGCGAGGGTGGACATCCGCGCGAATCGTGTTCGCCACGCTGCTCGGGATCATCGTGCTGCAGGCGCTCGTCTACTACCCGCGGCTTCCCGCACAACTCGCTTCGCACTTCGATGCGCGCGGGCTGCCCGACGGCTGGTCCTCCAAGTCGGCGTACTTCGCGCTGCAGGCCCTCATCGTGCTGGTGCTCACACTGTGCTTTGCGGCGCTGCCTACTTGGCTGGAAGGCGCTCCCGTGAGGCTCGTAAACCTGCCCAACAAGGATTACTGGTTGGCGCCTGAGCGGCGCGGGGCAACGATGGCGCGGGTGGCGTCCGCCCTGACCTGGTTTGGCTGCGCCGGTCTCGCCTTCATTGTTGTGGTTACCTGGCTGGTCATTGACTTCAATCTAGGCCACGAACGGGTTTTGCCCGCGGCCCCGATCTGGGTGCTGCTCGGCGGAATCGTCTTGTGTACTGTGGTCCTTGTTCTGCGCCTTCTGCATCTGGGACGACACCCTCCAAGCTGAGGGCACCCGTCATGCGGGCTGAGCTTCAGGCTCGCTCAGACGATGGACGCCGCCAGGTCCCGGTTGCATCGTCACCCGTCTCTGGTGGTAGCAGGCCAAGTCCTCGCGGTGGGCAATGCTGACGATGGTGCTGTCTTTCAGCTGGTGCGTGAGCAGATCGTAGAGGCGCGCCTGGCTTGTGTCGTCCAGGTTGGAGCTGGCTTCGTCCAGGAACAGCCAGGAGGGCTTCTGCAACAGCGCACGCGCGAAGGCCACGCGTTGCTGTTCACCCCCCGAGAGCTGCATGGCCCAATTGGCCGATTCGTCCAGGCGCGCGATGAGATGTCCGAGACCCACCGCCGTCAGTGTATCTCCCACCTCTTCCTCGCTGCAAGATCGGGAACTCTTCGGATACAGCACGACCTCGCGCAGCGTACCCAGCGGAAAATAAGGCCGCTGCGGGAGGAATAATGCATTAAAGTCGCGCGGCTGATAGAAGCGGCCGCGCCCGAAGGGCCAGATGCCGGCGATGGCTCGGAATAACGTGCTCTTGCCCGAACCGGACGGTCCTTGGACCAATACCCGGGAACCCTGCGCAATGCTTAGATTCCCGTTCGCTACCAGCGGCTGGCCGTTAGGTAAGTCGAGCTCCACATGATCCAAGGCGAGCGTCGCCGCGCCGTCACTCACGCTAACGATTCCGGGATTGTTTCGTGTCTGCTCCTGGCACAGGACGATCGCTTTATGGAAGCCTGTCAGCCTGTCGACGGTCGCTCTCCAGGCCGCAACGGTGGAATAGAGGTTGATGAACCAACTGAGTGCATCTTGGACCTTACCGAACGCGTGAGAGATCTGGATCAGTCCGCCCATCGGAATCGCTCCGGAAAAAAAGCGCGGCGCGCCGACTAGAAATGGGAACACCACTGCCGCCTGGTTGTAGCCGATGGTGAAGAAGTTCAGATTCTTCTGTCGACGCATGATCGACCACCAGTTTGTGAAGACCTGCGTGAAACGATTGCGTAATCCCTGCATCTCGTCCTCCTCGCCGCGGTAGAGGGCGACTCCTTCCATGTTTTCACGGAAACGCACGAGGTTGAAGCGAAAGTCGGCTTCAAAGCGCTGCTGATTGAAGTTGAGCCCGACGAGCGGCTTGCCGATCTTGTGAGCGAGCCAGGTGCCGACGACGGCGTAACCGAGGGCGACCCATACCATGTAGCCGTACAAAACATAGGTGTTGCCGCCGATTGGGAACTCGAGCGCTCCCGAAAGCGGCCACAGGATGGCGACAAAAACCACCAATGTCACCACTGCGTTCAGCAGGCCAAGCGAGAGCGAAAGGGTGGAGTCGACGAACAGCTTCAGGTCTTCGGAGATACGCTGATCCGGGTTGTCGGTCTGGCTACCGCTGACTTGCATGCGGTAGTAGGTGCGGTCGGACATCCATTCGCTCAGGTATCTTCGCGTGAGCCAGCGGCGCCAGCGAATCTGCAGCATCTGATTGAGGTAAGTAGAGTAAACGTAAATGACGATGTATATCGCCGCGAGGATGCAGAAGCGTCCGATCTGGTGGAAAAACTCAGACTTGTTCTTGTCCTGGAGGGTGTTGTAGAACAGGTTGTACCAGTCGTTGAACTGCTTATCCATGTATACGCTCGCCAGCGTGAGCGCGATGATGGAGAAGAGCAGGAGCCACGCGATCACCTTCTCCTCGGAGAACCAATAGGGTTTGAACAGCGCCCAGAAGTCGCGCCAGAAACCCGATCCGACCATGCTCATGCGATTGCTCCCGTTGGTTTTTAGTGTGCCGCGGGCTCACGCGCGGCTATCATTGGTCCCGTCCCGCCGCCGCATGGGTGAGTGCGCCCACAGTGTAACCCAGCGCCACGGTGTGGCGGCGGTGCCGCACGATTCCGTTCTCGCGCGGGATCTCGGAACCAGAAGATGAAAGCGTGTGCCCCGGTCGGGTAGATACGCCGATACACGGACAAGCGGACCAGATTGGACGATGCTGATCAGCAGCACGGGGCCGATGGGGCAAGGTCAAAGGCGGATAGGCCGCATGCCTGCGCGTCGCAGCGCGTCGAAACAGAGCTTGGGTTAGGAAACTGAAACCAGCCTTGTGGGGCCTCCACGTCGATTGACGTAGCCGGCGTGTCGCCACGGTTTCTCAGTTCGGAATCGCCGGGTGCCGACTAGGATTCAATCGGGTGACGTGGTGCGGCACGGTCCACCGGCGCGACCCCGGCCGCTCTGGTCCTAAGGTGACGTGCAGCGACAGTTCTGGCTCTCCTGCGGCCAAAAACGAGCAACAAAATCCGACATTTAACACGGCTCTAAAGTTCTCGAGCACAGGTGCCGTAAGAGAACAGTAAGTCAGTTTTCCGCAAGGGCCTGCGGCTGCAAGCCGTGGGCAATGTTCGACAAGGGCAAACCCGAGCGAAAGCCGGGGACGCAAAGTTACCGGTCTAAGGGCGAGAGTCTAGGACAGCGGGACCGCCGGACGTAAGACGCGAACGCTGCGTCTTCTGGCAGTCTTTTCACCTCCGCTTCCTCCAATCTGATCGGAACACCTTTCCGCCCCGGCTGCGTTGCGGCGCGCTGGCCCCTCGCGTCTATGCGTGAGTCCGTTTGAGGAGGGTTGATTGTTAGTTTCGAAGGAGGCAGAACGGGCTGGTACCACGTGCCTCGTACGGACCGCGCGGATCGATCGCGAAAAGCACACCGTAGTGGTCTCTTGTACAGGTGGCTTCACTTTGGTCGAAGCCATCATCACGCTCCTTGTCCTGAGCGTTCTCACCACCTTCGCTGTCAACAGCTACAACTCGTACGTCAACCGGGCCCGCGCTGCAGATGCAATCGAGCAGCTCGATCAGTTCCGTACACATATGGAGAAGGCGTTCCAGGACAACGGCAACTATGGAATCGGCGCGTGCGCGGTGAACCTCCCTTCCGGGGTCAGCAACTTCGCTTTTTTCTGCCAGTTGAGCCCGAATGGTCAAGCCTTCGCCGCAAGTGCCGCCGGGTCCGGAAGCATGGTGGGCTACATTTTCAGCATCAACGATCAAGGCTTCCGACGCACTGAAGCGTTCCCGGGCGCATCGGTGCCGGCTGATTGCTGGATGGTGGAAAAGGATAAGTGTCGATGAAACTCATTGCTGGATTCACTCTGGTCGAGCTCCTTCTGGTGCTGGCGGTGGTCGGTCTGATGACGGCCATCGCCCTTCCCGCGATGCGGATGCACTTGGCGAACGCCGACGTTCGCGGTGTAGCCGAGGAGATGCGAAGCGGCCTGGAGCTGGCGCGCACAGAGGCCATTCGGCGCAACACCAGCGTTCAATTCCAGCGCAACGGGACGGGTTGGACCGTCGTTGTGCCGGGCGCCGACAACGGAGCGGACCTCGTAGTCGCAAAGCGCGCGACGCGGCAGGCGCAGGTCAGCGTGAGCACCGACATTGACAACATAGCTTTCAACGGCTCGGGCTGGACCAGCCCCTTCGGTCAGGCGATGAACATCACGCTGCAGGCGCCCGCGATCAGCGCTTGCCGTCCGCAGGGCGGGATCTACTGTCTTAACGTTGTAGTGGCGGCCGGTGGGTTGGTCCGGAGCTGCGATCCGGCCGCGCAAGGCGGCAGCCCTACCGCCTGCAACTGAATCAGGAGGGCCTATGAAGAGATACCAAACGGGCGGAGGTCTGGTCGAGGGACTGATGTCGCTAGTCGTGCTCTCGGTCGGAATCCTCGGTCTGATCGGAATGCAGGCGACCCTGATCCAGGATAGCAGCGAGAGCCGCGTGCGCATGCAGGCAGGTTTCTTCGCTACCAGTGTCCTAGGCATGGCCGCGGCCAACCCTGAGAACGTGGGCTGCTTCATCGTGAACAGCGCGCAATCGGCGGCCTGCATCAGTCCGGATGCCCAGACGCAAGCATCCAGCTGGCTTGATCAGGTCATGAACGTTCTGCCGGGCGCCGCCAGCGTCCCGCCGCAGGTGAATTATGACAATACCAGCGGCCAGCTGACCGTCACTCTGCGCTGGCGAATGCGTGGCGACAACATGGTCCACAACTATGTGGCCGCAACGCAGGTTAGTCCGGGGCTGTGACGATGCGCGGATCTCAGTCGGGTATCAGTTTGGTCGAGCTCATGGTCGGCATCCTGGTAGGGCTGCTGGTCGTGATGGCAGCGTCGGGATCGCTGGCCTTCTTTGAGGGGCAGCGCAGGACATCGCTGTCTGGAAACGCGGCAATGAACAGCGGTGTCATGGCCGGCTACGTGATGCAACGCGACCTGCGAAACGCAGGCGTCGGCCTCATGAATGCCACGCAGCTGGGCTGCACCGGCCTCAATCTCTACTACAACAATGCCACGCGTGCTGACGGTGCTCCAGTGGCCCCGGCGCAGATCGTTGACGGCGGCCCTGCCCCGGACACGGTGAGTGTGTTCTTCACCGATTCGGTGCTGGGCAGCGCGCCGGTGAAGTTGACGCGCGGTCTGACCATGCCCGGCGAGAATCTGCGCGTCAGCTCGGCCTCGGGTTTGCAGAACGGCGACGTCGTCCTGATCACCAGTTCCGTCGCTACGGATCCCTGCACCGTGGCGCAGATCTCCGCCATTACACCGATGGGCGCCGAGGTAGATCTAGCGCGGGCCGCCGGCGGAAGCCGCCCTTGGAACGCACCCGATCCCGCCGCCGCCTTCTCCAATGCTCCGCTCTACCCCGCTGGCGGTGCGGTGGTCAAGGCCGGCAATACTCTGACGTGGCGCCGTTACAGCGTGATCAACGGTGCGCTCAACGCCACCGATCTGGTCACCGGCACCGCGATACGCGTGGCCACGAATGTGGTGAGCCTGCAGGCGCAGTACGGTGTGACCGATGGCATCAGCAACGAGATCCGGCGCTGGGTGGACGCGACCGGCGAATGGGCTAATCCTGCGGCGGACCACATCACGCGCATCCGCGCAGTGCGCTTCTCGGTGGTAGTGCGCAGCGATCGCAAAGAGCTGCTCAAGGATGCTGCAGGCGACTGCGCCATCACTACTATTGCGCCCTCGCCCTGGGCGGATGTCCCAGCGCTGGACCTGTCTGCGGACCCGGACTGGCGCTGCTACCGCTATCAAGTCTATGCCTCCATCGCGCCGCTCAAGAACGTTGTCTGGAGCGTGTCCCAATGAACTGCGCGCAAAGCCAGAAGGGCGTTTCTCTCATCATCGTGCTCGTGGTGCTGGCGGTGATCCTGGTCGGATCTCTCGCCATGTTGCGGTCCAGCGAGGTGTCGTCGTTGGTGGGCGGCAACGTGTCTTTCAAAGAGGCCGCTACTCAAGCCACCGACATCGGGATCAGCGATGCCGCGAAGGCTCTTAACGCCATGGTCAACGTCGACGGCAACATTCCTAACGTCTACTTTGCCACCCGCCAAGCGGAAGACAGCGACGGCATTCCAACCACGGTGGATTGGTCGGCGGTGCCTGCCTCGCCGGTGGGTAACTACAGCGTGCAACACGTGGTGGAGCGGTTGTGTCAGACCACGCCGGTGACCGACCCAATGGCCGATTGCATGGTGCGTGACGCGGAAGCGCCCGGCAGCAACAAAGCCGGGTCCCTGGCCTATAAAACGCCGGCCAGCGTCTACTACCGCATCACCGTCCGCGTCACCGGTCCAAAAAGCGCCAACGCTTTCGTCCAGGCGCTAGTCCTGAAGTAGGTCTGCGCTGCCCGCCGCCAGAGAGGCGGGAGCCCGAACGTCACGAGAAACGAGAGGTACGGAAATGCTGCGCACATCCTCGCGTAACGCCATTGCTTGCATGCTGCTTGGTCTGCTTCAGACGCCTTCGCAGGCGCAGGGGGCCGTGGCCAACATGGACATCTCAACTGTACCTCTGGATGTTCGGAGCGCGGCCAAGCCCAACATCATCTTCGGCCTGGATGACTCGGGCTCGATGGATTTCGAGGTCTTGCTCGCCACCAACGACGGCGCTGCCTGGTGGATGAAGCCTTCCTCCGGTGCTCCGTCGTTCACCGATGGCAGCGGCAAGCCGTGGTTCAACGCCAACGGCAATTCCGGGAACGACGGCAGCAACACTTGGTACAAGTACGCGTATCTGTTCCCAGATGGTAGCGCTGCCGACGCCCGTGTTTTGTTGGACAACAATTTCGACCACTATGCTATTCCGCCCATCCCAGTTTTCGCCTTCTTCCGCAGCCACGAGTACAACCCGCTCTACTACGATCCGCAGACCAGCTACAACCCGTGGGACCAGGCATATCTAAGCGGTGCTACGCGCACTTTCGCCAACGCCACCGCCACCGCGGCACGAAGCCATCCCTGGTTTCCTACTTCCGGTGCTGCAACCACGGTGAATCTCACGACTAATCTCTCATCGCCCGCGGCAAACTGGACCTTTCGAATGCTGCCCGGGATGACCATCCCGGGTGCCAGCATTTCTGGGATCGTGGGTCGCCGCAATGGCGGCACCTGGAATAACGTCACGACCGATGTCGCGATCGCCGCAGGGGACACCTGGGATGTGGCGATTCCTTACTATCCGGCGACGTACTACACCGTCGACAGCACGTGCACGGCTGCAGAGGTGACCAGCGGCGCGTGCGCAAGCGCTCCCGACGGGCAGAGGCTGCGGCGCTACGAGATCAAGACCGGCGTCACGTTCCCGTCCGGCCGCACCTACGCCGCCGAGCTTCAGAACTTCGCCAACTGGTTTGTCTACTACCGTAAGCGCAAGCTCATGCTCGCAGCGGCAATGGGTCAAGTCCTGCCCCGGGTGCGCGACGTGCGCGGTGGCATCGTAAAGTTCAACGCCACGTCCGCTGTGACGATGTACGACTTCAATGCAACGGTCGACAGCCAGAACTATCGCCCGCTGTTGGGCACGGTGTATACCAACCCCGCCAGCGGCGGCACACCGACGCGCGACGCACTCAACTATATCGGACAGCAGTACCTGCGTACTGACGGCAGCGCGCCGATCCAATACGCGTGCCAGCGCAACGCTGCGTTTGTCTTGACCGACGGCTTCGCCAACGCGAGCGGCCCCACGGTCGCAGCCTATAACAAGACCACCTGGGGGAATGGCGCGCCGTTCACTCAGATTTTCAACAACACTTTGGCCGATATCGCGCTGTACTACTTCACCGTGAATCTGCAGCCAACGATGCCGACTGGATTGGTTTCTTTTGACCCGACCAACACCCGTCCAGACGCGGACCGCAATCCTAATCTGCACCTTAACACCTACGGACTGACGCTGGGATCGAAGGGCACCATCTACGGCGTTAACCAGCAGCAAACCGACAATCCGTTTACTTACCCCCCGACTTGGCCCAATCCGAACCAGAACCGAAATCCAACTTCGGTGGACGACCTATGGCATGCTGCCATAAACGGCCGCGGGCAGATGTACACCACCACCGACGTGACCGGCACGGTTGCTAAGATCCAGGCAATGGTCGCCGACCTTCTCAATAAATCCGGTTCAGCCGCCGCCGTGGCAGTCTCCAACGTGAACATCCGCGCTGGCGACAACACTGCGTATGCGTCGGCCTATTCCACCGGCGGCTGGTATGGCGACCTCATGGCCTTTTCGGTAGACGTCAACACCGGCGCCGTAGCCTCCACTACACCCCTGTGGTCCGCCCGCGACCTGCTGGAAACGCGCAATCCGGACTCGCGCCAAATCGCGACCTACGACTCCACGGCGCGTACGGCCATGCCCTTCCGCTGGAGCAATTTGCCAGCGATCATGCGCGGGCAACTGTCCACGATCGCCTCGGCTCCCACGCTGACCAATGGTCAGGAGACGCTAAACTTCCTGCGTGGCGACCGTGCGCCTGAGGCTGACGGCTACCGGATACGCGCTAACATCCTAGGGGACGTCATCAATGCCGAGCCGGTTGCGGTGCGTGGTGCGGTAGGGGAATACGCCGACACTGGCTACACGGTCTTTCGCAACACCCTGGACGCACGCAAGGCCATCGTGTACCAAGCGGCCAACGACGGCATGCTGCACGCTTTCGACGCGGGGAATGGTATAGAGTCCTGGGCCTATGTCCCCAGCCTAGTATTCGCCAGCCTATCCGAGCTGGCCTCGCCCAACTACCAACACAAATACTACGTCGACGGCACGCCGTCGGTCGGCGACGTCGACTTTGGCCACAGCGGGGGCTCCAACGGCAGCCCAGATTGGCGCACGATCCTGGTCGGCGGCCTGCGTCAGGGCGGCCAAGGCTTCTACGCGCTGGACGTCACAGTGCCCGACGCCGCAGGCGAGAGCGGACCAAGTGGAGCAGCTAGCAAGGTGTTATGGGAATTCCCCAACGCCAACACCGCGGCGTATGCGAACAACGTCGGCTACAGCTACGGAAAACCGCTCATCATCAAGACGCGGGCGTATGGCTGGGTCGTCGTGGTGACCTCCGGGTACAACAGCACTACCACTGACGGCACGGGTCACTTATTTTTCCTCAATCCGACCAACGGGGCGGTCTTGAAAGAACTCGTGGCCTGCGTCGGATCCTGCTCTGCAATGGACGGTACGCCTGCCAATCAAGCTAATCTGGGGCAGATCTCCGGTTTCGTACTCAATGGACAGCAGGACCTCACCGCAGAGCAAATCTACGGCGGCGACAACTTGGGCAACATCTGGCGCTTCGACGTGTCCGCAGGCAATGCCGCGAACTGGACCGTGGCCAGGCTTGCGGTGCTCACTGATGCCGCAGGCAACCCGCAACCCGTGACTTCGGCGCCAGAGCTGGTCATGGTGAAGGGTAAACACGTTGTGCTGGTGGGCACAGGCAGGCTGCTTGGTGATACCGATGTCAGCAGCACCGTGGTGCAGTCGGTCTACGCCATTGTCGACGATGGGACCGCTACCCCGCTCGTCAGTCCGCTCCGGTCGAAGCTTACGCGCAAGATACTGACAGTAGCGCCCGGTGGTGTGCGCAACGTCAACTCGGACGCGATCGACTGGACCAACAGCTCCGGGTGGTACTTCGACCTGCCGGCGGGTGAGCGTGTCTCCGGCGACCCGACAGTGGTGTATGGCACCTTGATCTTCACTTCCAACCAACCCTCCCCGGTGGCCTGTTCGTCGGGCAGCTTTCTGTATGCTGTTGACATCAACACTGGCGGCCAGGTTGCCCAGTCGAATTTCGCTACAGGCGAGCTCCCCTGGACCGGGAAGTCCGTGGCCCAGAGTTTATCTACCAGACCGGTGATTGTGGTGCTGCCGAATGGGCAGATCAACTCTCTGGTGCGCAGTGCCGATGGCGGTATCATGTCGAACCGCCTGCCGCTGTCCTGGAACCGCAACGTGAAGAAGATCTCCTGGAAGGAGATCGTTCGGTGACTAGAGGGTGTGCGCTGGATATCAGCGATAGCACGTCCTTGATTCATCTGTGGGTCACCGCGCGCCAGCGCAGGGAAGCGATGCCAAAGCGGCGACCCTACCGCCCCCGCTTGCTTGATGCGAGACGGTCCCGCGTCTGTTCCTGGTCGATACCGTATGCCGTCAGGCCAATTCGTAGACTGTTTTGCCACGCAGGCGAAAGGTATCGGATACGTGGAACAGGCTCTCGGAGTGGCCAACGAACAATAGGCCGTCCGGGCGCAGCACGGGTGCGAATCGCTTCAAGATCGAGGCTTGGGTAGCCCTGTCGAAATAGATCATGACATTGCGGCAGAAAATCGCATCGAACGGTCTGCTCGACGGCCAGGCGGAAGCGAGGAGGTTGAACGGGCGAAAGCTCACGAGGGTCCGCAGTTCCGGCCGCACCCTCGCATGGCCGGCCTGGACTCCGGTTCCGCGCAGGAAGAATCGTCTTGCTCTCTCCGGACCGAGCCGCTCCACCCGTTCGACGGGATAGACGCCTTCCTCGGCCCTACGCAGGATTTGCGTATCCACGTCGCTACCCAAGATGGAAACGGGAGGCCGGAGCGTGGAGAAGGTTTCCGCCAGAGTGATGGCGATGGAATAGGCCTCCTCGCCACTGGAACAGCCACAGCACCACACCTGGAAGTCACGGCCCGGCTGGTGTCGCACTGCATGCTGGGCCAGCAGTGGGAAGTGGTGCGCTTCGCGGAAAAACGACGTGAGGTTGGTCGTTAACGCGTTGGTGAACGCCTCCCACTCGGCTTCATCGCCAAGCCGAAGCAGGTCGAGGTAATCGGAGAAGCTTTTCAGCCCGCGTGCACGCAGCCGGCGCGCCAGCCGGCTGTACACCATGTCCTGCTTGGCCTCTGACAGCGAGATCCCGGCACGCTCGTGGATCAGCCGGCGGATCCTCTGGAAGTCCTTGAAGGAATATTGAAGCTCCCGGGTTTCTGTCGCCGTCTTGCCGGCTGCCACCGCAGCGTTCGTTCTCGTCTTAGACACCTTGGGCCTGGCGGCGAAATCCGTTCGCCGCCGTCAGCCGCATTAACGGTGCGGTTCGACGAAGCCTTTAGGGACGGCAATCCGAGACGAGCTGCCGCCAACCGCGTGTCGGTGCGCAATGGAGCTGGCCATGGCACCGCGCCTGCGGGCCGTTTGGCGGTGAGAACTGAGTTCCCTAACTCCCGCTTCGGATACGGGCCAGTGTGGCACTGGTGGAACGATCGAACAGGAACGGGATCGAGTGGACCTGTCCCCCCCAAGAAAGTACCTCGGCCGCGCCGACGATCCCCTCCACCGGCCAGTCCCCGCCCTTGACCAGGACATCCGGGCGCGTAAGCAGTATCAATTCCAGCGGCGTGTCATCGTCGAACCAGGTCACCAAGTCCACCGCCTCGAGCGCGGCCACGACCGCCACGCGGTCCTCAAGGGGGTTCACCGGCCTGTTCCCGGTTTTACCCAGGCGCCGCGCCGAAGCGTCGGTGTTGAGCGCAACGAGAAGGCTCGCGCCCTGCGTGCGCGCTTGCGCGAGGTAGGTCACATGGCCGCGATGGAGGATATCGAAACACCCGTTGGTGAAGACCAGTGCCCGTGCCAATGCTGGCAGGCGCGAGGGCAGCAGCTCGGGCGCGCAAATCTTGCGCACAAATCCAAGCGTCTCGGTGTTGGAAGGGATTGAAGCGGACATCAATCATCATGATAGCGCGCCGGCACCGCGTTCGTCTCCCGCCTGGGATTTGAACAAACGAAAGGAGATAGACGTAAGCGATCGACATAAGTTTGACAGCGAAGCATCGACTGGCTATTCTCATTGCAGCTCCGTGCAATCGAGCAGGACAGACACGATGGCCAAGATAAAGCAACTATTGCTTGGTGCCAGTCTCTTGCTGGTGACATCGGTTGCCAGCGCGGGCCCAGCGTCGCCAGGAAAAGGTTCAGCACTGACCGGTTACCCGGAATGTGAGAACGCTGCGTACGAGACACCGAAGCGGGTCGCCGCTCCCGCGGGAAGCGACGCGTCTGCTGAAGACCTCGCACACGAGGGAGTCAGCGATGCTCAGAACCGCAGCATCGACGAGTACCTTTCTTTTCACGCGCGCATGACCGAGGACAACGGCAAGTTCACGCTGATGCCTTGGTCGGGTCTGCGCACCCACGCAAATTAGCACCCGGTTCAACTGCCGAACGTCCTTACTTTGCTTCGCCCTCTGCGTCGCTGGGTAACGACGAGGCGTTCCTGTTTGACCGCGGCGATCGCAGATCGCTAGAAGCCGCAAAAGCTCGCTCCTACTCGAGCGTCTGGTCAATCTTCCGTTAGCGCGCGGGCTGGCTTCCGCACAGACCCAGCGTGGTTGCAGGGTGTTGGTAGGGAAAGACTATCCGGCGCCGATCGTGAACCAGGCGAATACGCGCATGGCGGTGCTGGAGCTCTAGCGGCAGGGCGCGCGACCGAGGTTTTGGAGCCTCACTGCTGAACAGCTTACGCGTGCAAAGACACCCCGTTCACTCTGTATACTCGAACACTTTCACGACCTTGCGCACGCCGCCGGTTGTGCTGGCGATCTCTGTTGCCTCGTCAGCCTCTTTGTGTGTCACCAGGCCCATCAGATAGACCACGCTGTCCTCAGTCACGACCTTGATTCGCGCAGGGCTCACCTTGCTCGCAGTCGCGAGACGAGTCTTCACTTTGCTGGTCAGGTAGGCGTCGTTGGCGCGCGTGCCGCTCGAAGTAGCCGGGCCGATGACCATCTCGTTCTGGACGTTACGCACGTTTTCCACGCCCAGAGCGAGCACACCGATTTCATCCTTGGCCTGTTGGGTAGGGACTTCGCCCATCAGCAAGACGTACCGGTTGAAGCTCACAACGTCGTAGTGAACTTCTCTGCCAAATTTCTCTTCGATCCGATTGCCGATCTTCCTCTCGATGCCGCTATCCTCGAGTTGGGTGGCGCTAGTGCGGCGGTCGTCGATGAGTCCTGGGATGCATGCCTGCAGCGCAGGCAGCACTAATGCCAGAACGAGCAGCAGTCCTCGGTTCTTCATGTCTTATTCCACTCCTAGCAGTAGACAGTCGATGGCGTCGCACAGGCAATGTAAGCACAGGATGTGCACCTCCTGGATTCGCGCTGTGCGCGAGTGCGGGACGCAGATGTGAACATCTTGTGGCCCAAGCACCTCTGCCATAACGCCGCCGTTCTTGCCGGTAAGAGCAACCACGCTCATCTGTCGTTCGTGCGCGGCGTGAATTGCCTCCACGATGTTGCGGGAGTTCCCGCTGGTCGAGATCGCGAGCAACAGATCGTCGGGCTGGCCCAGCGCGCGCACCTGCTTGGCGAACACCTGGTCGTAGTCGTAGTCGTTGGCGATGGATGTGATGGTCGAAGAATCGGTGGTCAGAGCGATAGCCGGCAGTGCGGGACGTTCCATTTCGAAGCGATTGAGCAGCTCGGCGCTGAAATGCTGCGCGTCGGCCGCGGAGCCACCGTTGCCGCAGGCCAGGATCTTCCCTTCGTTCATCAAGCACTGGACCATGCGTTCTGCCCCTAATCGCAGCGGCTCGGTCAAGACCTTGGCGGCCTGCGTCTTGAGCTGAGCGCTTTCGGCGAAGTGCTGGCCGATCCGCTTATTGAGATCCATGTCGCGGCTTCCAGTTCGGCATCGTGCCTAAAAACTCATCACGCGAGTAGCGCGCCCGCGTCGTTAGACAACGACAGCCTTATTCACCTAAGGCATCCTTGATCCATTCGGGTGCGCCGTTGTGCTCGATCAGTACGGCATCGAAGCGGCACGCTGGAATCGTGAGCTGCCGGGAAAGATAGTGGCGCGCCGCAGCGATCAGCCGCCGGCGCTTACGCGCGGTGATGCTCTCCGCTGCGCCGCCGAACGAACGAGTGCTGCGCATACGCACCTCCACAAATACCACGGTCTCACCGTCTAGCAAGATCAGGTCGATCTCCCCGAGGCGGCAAGCGTAGTTGCGCTGCATCAGCCTCAGTCCCTGGCCAAGCAAGAAACGCAGAGCTCGATCCTCCGCCTGCGCGCCACCGGGATTCATGGCCTGATTCCGGGCTGCATGAGCCAGGCGTCACCGACCGGACGAAGACACGGGCTGGCTGAGGACACGTGCTTCGCCCTGACTGAACTGGGCCGGGAGGAGTTCCCGCACGTAACGGTGGTCCTTGTCCAGCGTGATGTACCCGGTAACGCCGTCGAGGGGCGTCTGGTTCGAGGCCGGCTTGAGCAGATCCTGCGCGATCCGGTAGGCATCGATGCCCAGAGCGTAGAAGCGCTGGAACTCGAGCCCGGCCTGATCCTGGCGGGCGTACGACAATACGGCTGGGTGGTCCGGCGAGAGCAGCCACGGCATGTCGACGAAGTAGACTCCGTTCAACTCGAAGTTGGCGAGCGGCTGCGCGCTGGTGTGCACCATCGAGGTGGCATATATCGGTACAGTGCCGCCCAAGTAAGAGCGGATGAGCTTGGCGCGCGGGGCATCCAGCGCCAGAAAGATGATGTCGCCGACGCCGTTTGCAATCGAGTCGCGCAGCTTCATCAGGTTTGGCCCATCGCTGGTGGACTGAAACTGATCCTGTATAGTTCCGCCGCGGCGCATGAACTCCTCTGCGAAGGCCTGCGCGAGCCGACGCGACAGGCCTGTCTCGCTCAGCACCACGAGTGCATTGCGCCGACCCTGCTGGCGTGCGAGCTGCGCGACCTGCTTGGCCTCGTTTTCGACTTGTAGGCCGAACACATACAGATTCGGTGGTCTGGCGGAATCGTCCTCAGGCGCACTGAGCGCGAGGGTTGGTACGGTGACCAGCACGGTGCCTGCGAGCGCGGTTACTGCGCTGCGCGTTAACGGACCGATCACCAGCTGTGCTCCGGCGCGCACCACGTCCTCATACGCCTGCACTACGTCGAAAGACTCATCGCCGGTAGCGCGAACGACGAGCGGCAAGGTGGTTCCTCGATGCACCTTGGCCGCCTCGAGGATTCCCAACCGGACTGCGTCCGCCTGTCGGCCGACTGACGGTGATCTCAGTGGTAACAGCACCGCGATGTGCGGTCCGGGCTGATCGGGCGACTTGACGCCTTGCTGCTGGGCTTGCGCGCGGTGATTGGCTAGCGCGCAGCAGCCCAAGTATAGTAGCGCCACGAACAGTAGCGGAGAGGCCGGTACACGTTGCATAGCGACGCCCGCGCGCGGATGAAGGCGGCATTATATGTCGTGGCGACACCGGTGGGAAACCTTCGCGATATTACGTTGCGCGCGTTGGATGTGCTCGCTGCGGCCGATCTGGTCGCTGCCGAAGATACTCGGCGTACGCAGCAGCTGTTGTCGCACTACGCAATCCGTGCGCGTTTGATCGCCCTGCATGAACACAACGAACGACAGGCTGCGGGAAACATCATCGAGTTGCTTACCGACGGGAAATCCGTAGCCTATGTGACGGATGCGGGGACGCCGGCGATCAGCGATCCGGGCGCTCACCTGGTTACACGAGTCCGCGAAGCTGGCCTGCCTGTGATTCCGATCCCGGGACCAAGCGCATTGACCGCGGCGCTGTCTGTCGCTGGGCTCAGTGCGCCGCAGTTCCTGTTTTGCGGCTTCCTGCCCAGCAAGGCGGGTGCGCGGCGCGCTGCACTGTCCGATTTGTCAGCGTGTCCGCACGCGCTGGTATTCTTTGAGGCTCCGCACCGATTGCATCAGACGCTCAGAGACATGACGCAGGCGTTCGGACCGGATCGCATGGTCGTGATCGCGCGCGAGATCACCAAAGTCTTCGAGAGCTTCCAGCACTGCAAGCTGGTGCAGGCGCAAGCGTTGGCGACCGAGGACGCAAACCGCATGCGCGGCGAGTTTGTGCTGATCGTCGACGGTAATGTTGCGGTGGGTCCTGCGGAGCCCGCAGCAGCGCAGCGCACGCTCGAAATCCTGTTGCGCGAGCTGCCCCTTAAGCAGGCCGTTCATCTGACCGCCGCCATCACGGACACGAAGAAAAACGTTCTCTACGAGCGTGCGCTAGAACTGAAAAGAGGCACGGGTCGATCATGAGGCCATGCAGCGTTTAACGATAACCAAACCAGACGATTGGCACCTGCATCTCCGCGACGGTGAGGCGTTGCGTGCGGTGGTCTCGGATAGCGCAAAGCGCTTCGCGCGAGCCATCATCATGCCCAACCTCAAGCCACCGGTGGTCGATACTCGATTGGCCTTGGCATACCGTGAGCGCATTCTCGCCGCGCTGCCACCCGGTCTTGGATTCGAGCCACTGATGAGTCTGTACTTGACGGACAACACTTCCCCGGGAGAGGTGCGGCGAGCTCGCGACAGCGGCGGGGTGTTCGCGGTCAAGTACTACCCGGCTGGAGCGACTACCAACTCGGAGCACGGCGTGACCGACATACGCAATTGTCTGGCGACATTGGAAGTCATGGCCGAGATCGGTTTACCGCTGCTGGTGCATGGCGAGGTAACCAGGCCGGATGTCGATGTGTTCGATCGCGAAAGGATCTTCATCGAGCAGGTCCTCGTGCCACTGCTCCAAGGTGTTCCGTGCCTCAAAGTCGTGATGGAGCACATCACCACCGGGGACGCGGTGAAGTTTGTCCTCGCCGCACCGGACAACATTGCAGCAACGATTACCTCGCACCACCTGCTTCTCAATCGCAACGCGTTGTTCGATGGCGGTATTCGTCCCCATCACTACTGCTTGCCAGTACTGAAGCGTGAGGAGCACCGACTGGCCTTGGTCGATGCGGCTACCTCGGGCAACCCCAAGTTCTTCCTTGGGACCGACAGCGCGCCGCATGCCCGACACACCAAGGAGACAGACTGTGGCTGCGCCGGGATCTACACTGCGCACGCGGGCATTGAGTTGTATGCCGAAGCCTTCGAAGCGGCAGGCGCGCTGGACAGGTTGGAGGCGTTCGCCAGTTTCTACGGCGCCGATTTCTACGGCCTGCCCAGGAACCGAGAGAAGATTGCGATGGCACAACGGGAGTGGTCAGTGCCCGAGGCGTTGCCACTCGGCCAACACACGTTGGTGCCGTTTCGTGCGGGAAGCATGGTGCGTTGGGCGCTTGCCTCCCCCTGAGCGTGCGCGGCTGTGGTGACTGAAACCGGGACCGCCATCGCACGGTTATAAGTTAGTATGCGATCGTGAAGCTGGCCGGGCAGTCGCTGCGTGGTGTTTAGCCATGTAGAGGAAAGTCCGGGCTCCGCAGAGCACGATGCCGGCTAACTGCCGGGCGCCGCGAGGCGACGGAAAGTGGAACAGAGAGCAGTCTGCCTAAGTCCCGGAAACGGGACCGGCGATGGTGAAACGGTGGGGTAAGAGCCCACCGCGGGCCTGGTAACAGGAACGGCACGCCAAACCCCATCGGGAGCAAGGCCAAATAGGGGAGCGACAGCGCGGCTCGTGCTGCTTCCGGGTAGGCCGCTTGAGCCGTCGGGCAACCGCCGGCCCAGAGGAATGACTGCCCAAGGGGACCGCCCCTGGACAGAACCCGGCTTATAGGCCAGCTTCACTTCCACCTTACCCTTCCTTCTCCATCCCCCCTCTGTCGCTCATCCCCGACGTTCGGGATGTGACGCATCTCTAGAGATTAGATTCAGTATCGCCTGTATCTCATTATTTCTTCTCAATTTGCAGTCATCGCTGTGCAGTTTGCTTCCTGGCTCAGGTAAGTCCTTGTCACCACTGCAGAATCCAGAAGTTTTTCCTTGACCCTCGTATGGGTTTTATCTATAGTGCCCCGAAGTGGGAAAAAGTGGGGGATTGTGGGAGATCCCTCTTAATCAGGGGGCTATGTGTTTCGCGGCGTCACCTCGCTTACGCTCGATAGTAAGGGCCGACTTGCGGTACCCGCGCGGTTTCGCGAGGTGCTTCAACTTCGCGCGGCCGGCAAGTTGGTGGTCACTGCCGATTCTGCTGTTTGCCTTCTCCTATATCCGGCCCCGGATTGGGAACCCATTCAACAGAAGTTGATGAGCCTGTCCAGCTTCAACTCCCGGACCCGGGATCTGCAGCGTCTTCTGGTTGGCAACGCGTCCGACGTCGAGGTGGATGGGGCAGGGCGAATTCTGATCCCCGGCCCGCTGCGCAAATTCGCAGGGTTGGAGAAAGACGTCGCCCTTGTTGGGCAAGGTGCGCGGTTCGAGTTGTGGGACGAGGCGAAGTGGGTGGCTCAGATGGAAAGGTCGAGCGCGCCGAGCGAGGACGACATTCCGCCGGATCTGGAGGGGTTTTCCCTTTGAGCGCGGGGACCGAACGTGCATACGCTCGAATGCAGCTTGCAGCGCAGGTGTTTGTCGCGCTGGCGACCGCGTGAAGGTGGGAGGGTGCGGCGATAGTGATGCACCGGCCCGTGCTTCTGCGGGAGGCGGTCGACGCGCTCGAGGTCAAAGCAGATGGGATCTACGCGGACTGCACTTTTGGCCGGGGTGGCCATAGCCGCGAGATCCTGCGCCGGTTAGGCCGACGTGGCCGGCTGTTGGCGCTGGATCGAGATCTCGAAGCGGTGGCAGCTGCACAAGAGATCGCCGATGCGCGCCTGATCGTGCTGCATGCCAGCTTCGGCCGCTTGCAGGAGGCGCTCGGTGCGGAGGGCATTGTACAGGTGGACGGAGTCTTGATGGATCTGGGTATCTCCTCGCCTCAGCTCGAAGACGCGCGGCGGGGCTTCAGCTTCAGATTGGATGGGCCGCTCGACATGCGGATGGATTCAAGCCGCGGGATCACTGCAGCGCAGTGGCTGGCGGGTGCTACGGAACAGCAGATCGGGGAGGTGATCAAAACCTATGGCGAAGAACGGTTTGCTCGGCAGATTGCAAGAGCGATTGTTGCGGCTCGATCGAGGCGAGCTCTCCACTCCACCCGAGAACTTGCCCAGATCGTGGAAGACGCCGTTCGGACGCGCGAGTCAGGCCCGGACCCGGCGACGCGGACATTCCAGGCTATACGGATTTTCATCAATCAAGAGCTTGAGGAACTTTCGCTAGCTTTGTCGCAGAGCCTAGAGTTGCTCGTGGATGGTGGCCGCTTGGTGGTGATCAGCTTTCATTCCCTTGAGGACCGCATTGTGAAACGCTTTCTGCGGCGCCATGCACAGCCGGCGCTGGTGCCGCGCGGGCTCGCTGTCCGCGAATCCGACCGCGAGGCCCCCGCACTCCACCTTGTCGGCAAGCCGGTACGCCCGGGCCAGTCGGAGATCGCATCCAATCCTCGCGCGCGCAGCGCAATCATGAGGGTCGCCGAGAGGCTTCCCGGCGGGCCGACTTCGAGGCGGGCGCGCCAGTGATCAAACTCAACAGCGTGCTAGCCGTCCTCCTGGTTCTGTGTGCGCTGGCGCTCGTCACATCGCAGCACAAAGCGCGCAAACTTTTCTCCGAGTTGGCGCAGGAGCAGGACGCGGCCAGACAGATCGAAGTGGAGTGGGGGCAGTTGCAGCTCGAGCAGAGCACCTGGGCGATGCATGCGCGCATCGAAAAAATTGCCAGTAGCCGCCTCCAGATGCGCGTGCCGGTGTCGGCGCGCACTCGTTTGGTTTCCAGGGAGGGTGGATACGGCATAGCCGATCCCGAAAGTATCGCTAACGCAGCAAGCGACACGCGACATGGTGCGCATCCGCGTGAACCTGCGCGTAGTGGGGCCAGGCGATGAGACCCCCGCTCAATCCCGCGCTCCAGTTGCGCCTGCCCTCGGCGCGGGCAACCGTGCTGTTGTCACTGCTGTTGCTGTGGTTCGGCTTGCTGGTCGTACGCGCCTTGTACCTCCAGCTCTGGCACAACGATTTTCTGCAGCAGGAAGGCGCCTCACGCTTCACCCGGATCATCCAACTTCCCGCGCACCGCGGCATGGTGACCGACCGCTACGGTGAGCCGCTCGCCATCAGCACGCCGGTGGAATCGGTGTGGGCCAGTCCAGCGGATGTGGAGATCACTTCTGCCCAGCGCCGTCAGCTAGCCCGCTTGCTGGACCTGGAGGAGCAGGAACTCAAGAGGAGGCTTACCGAACCGGACCGCGAGTTTGTCTATCTGCGACGGCACCTGCCACCGGAGCTGGCTGCAAAAGTCGTGCAGCTCGGATTGCCGGGCGTCGGACTAAGGCGCGAGTATCGTCGCTACTATCCGGCCGGCGACCAGACGGCGCAGTTGATTGGCATCACCAATATCGATGACCGCGGCTTGGAAGGCATCGAGCTCGAATACCAGGATTGGCTGGCAGGCAAGCCCGGCAGCCGGCGCGTGATCAAAGACCGATTGGGACGCGCGGTGGAAGATGCAGAAAGCATCCGTGTCCCGATCGAGGGGCACGACCTGGCACTGTCGATCGACAGCAAGCTGCAATATCTTGCCTTCCGTGAGCTGAAGGCTGCAATAGCCCGGCACCAAGCTAAGGCGGGCGGCATCGTCGTCCTGGATATCAAGACTGGCGAAGTGCTTGCACTCGCGAACCTGCCCGCCTTCAATCCGAACAATCGCGCGACGCTAGACACGAGGCGCGCGCGTAACCGCGCCATTACCGACACGTTCGAACCCGGGTCGACGCTCAAACCGTTTACCGTGGCCGCCGCCCTTGAGGCCGGTGTGATCAAACCCGATACGGTACTGCAGACGGCTCCCGGCTATCTCACAGTAGGCGCTGCCACTATCCACGACGCTCATCCCGAGACCCTGCTCACCGTCGGGCAGGTGATCCAAAAGTCCTCCAACGTAGGTGCCGCGAAGCTGGCGCTGGCACTGCCTCGGGAGTCGTTGTGGGGCATGCTGTCCGGGGTCGGGTTCGGAGCCGCATCGCAGCTCGGCTTCCCCGGGGAGGTGTCCGGTTTTCTGCGCGCCTATCAACACTGGCGGCCGATCGAGCAGGCAACCCTGTCCTACGGACACGGCATCTCGGTGAGCCTGTTGCAGCTCGCCCGTGCTTACACAATTTTTGCCACCAACGGTGAATTGCAACCTCTTACGCTGGTGCGCCGTGAACAGCCAGCGCAAGGCAAGCGGGTCATCTCGGAGCGCACTGCACTGGCGGTGCGCAGTATGCTCGAACTGGTAGTCAAAGCGGGCGGGACGGCTCCGCGCGCACGAATCATGGGCTACCGGGTGGCTGGAAAAACCGGGACTGCGCACAAGCTCGAGGGCGGGGAATATGCGGGGAACCGCTACGTATCTTCCTTCGTTGGAATGGCGCCGGCCTCCGAGCCGCGGCTGCTCGTCGCAGTGATGATCGATGAGCCGAGCGCTGGCGAGTATTACGGCGGCGTGGTGGCGGCGCCGGTCTTTCGCCAGGTCATGTCGGAAGCATTGCGCATGCTCGCGATCCCACACGACGCGCCGATAACCGATCTCGCGCCTCTGGAAGCGGTCGCAGAGGTGCGCGAGGAGGTGTGAGAGTGGGCGGGAACGGTTATCGCACGGACACGCGCTTCGATCCGCTCACAGTCGATGCGCTTGGCGTGCCCGTCACCCGGCTTGCCACGGATAGCCGTCGCGTCGAGGCCGGCGACGTATTCGTCGCCGTGCCCGGCGCGCGCATAGACGGGCGCCGGTTCATCGCACAGGCGATTGCGGCTGGCGCAGCGGGCGTGCTCTGGGAAGCTGGGGGCTTTCAGTGGGATCCCGCGTGGCGCGTGCCGAACCTGGCGGTTCCCGATCTACGTGAGCAACTAGGCCTCATTGCCGCACGCACCTATGGCAACCCGTCGCATCGCATGTGGGTCGCCGGCGTGACTGGGACCAACGGCAAGACTTCGTGCTGCCATTGGATTGCGCAAAGCCTCACGCGCCTTGGGCGTCGCACCGCGGTCCTGGGCACTCTAGGCAATGGTTTCCTGGAGGAGCTTACGCCGGGGACCCATACCACGCCCGACGCTGCGTCGCTCCAGGCACAGCTGGCCGATTTGCTGTCTCGTGGTGCGTCAGGTGTCGTCATGGAGGTCTCCTCCCACGGCTTGCAGCAGGGCCGGGTGAACGGCGTGGCCTTCGCTGCCGCGCTGTTCACCAATCTTTCTCGCGATCACCTCGACTACCACGGGAGCATGGAGGAGTACGGTGCCGTCAAGGCTCGGTTGTTTCACTGGGACGACTTGCAGCATGCGGTGATTAATTTGGACGATGAATTTGGAGTGCAACTCACCCGTTCCCTCGACCGCGCCCGCGTGAACGTGCTCGGCTACGGCATGGGCAAAGGCGAGATCTCGGGGCACAGACTGGACCTGTCCAAGCGCGGCCTCAAGCTAGAGATCGAGACCCCGTGGGGAGCGGGCGTGATTCGGAGCCGGCTGCTGGGCGATTTCAACGCAACCAATTTGCTTGGTGTCCTCGGCGTCCTGCTTGCAGCCGGGGTCAAGCTCGACGAGGCTACGGGCGTTCTTGAGAAGATCGAACCGGTGGTAGGCAGACTGCAGATGGTGCGGCGCCCCGGTCGACCGCTCGTGGTTGTGGACTATGCACATACACCGGACGCATTGGAAAAGGTGTTGCGGACGCTTCGCGCTGTGGGGGGTAGCGAAGGGCGGTTGATCTGCGTCTTCGGCTGCGGCGGAGAGCGCGACGCCGGCAAGCGCCCGCTGATGGGAGAGATCGCCACGCGACTGGCGGATAGCGTTTTCGTCACCAGCGACAACCCGCGCGGGGAGGACCCGCGCGCCATCATCGACCAAATCATCGCGCACGCACATCCGAACTACCGCGTCGAGATCGACCGCGCTACCGCAATTTACCTCGCGCTGCGCGAGGCGCGATCGCAGGATCTGGTATTGATCGCCGGAAAGGGGCACGAGACATATCAGGAGATCGCCGGACGACGTGTGCCATTCAGCGATACGGAGGTGGCGGCCGATGTGCTGGAGCAGGCGCGATGATGCTCGATCTTGAGACCGCTGCCCGAGGTCTCGGCGCTGGGCGCGCGGGGCCGAACGCGACGTTCGATGGCGTGACGACCGACAGTCGCCAGATCCAGCCGGCGGATTTGTTCGTGGCTCTCAGAGGCGAGCGCTTCGACGGCCACGCCTTCGTCGATACCGCGTTGTCGTCAGGCGCGGCGGCCGCGCTGGTCGAACAGGGCGCGGTGTTGAAGACCAGCGACGCGCCATTGATTCTGGTACACGACACCCGCGAAGGCCTCGGCCGATTGGCGGCTTTTTGGCGTGCCCGATTCACCTTGCCGCTGGTGGCGGTCACCGGGAGCAACGGAAAGACTACGGTGAAAGACATGCTGGCCGCAATGCTGCGTGCGGCCGTCGGCGAGAACGCCGTCCTCGCCACCGTCGGCAATCTCAACAATGACATCGGCGCCCCGCTCATGCTGCTACGCCTGCGCGACCAGCATCGCTACGCAGTGATCGAGATGGGGATGAACCATGTGGGCGAGATTGGCTATCTCACCGAGCTTGCCCGGCCCACCGTCGCGTTGGTGACCAACGCCGGTATTGCGCATATCGGCGAAGTGGGCTCGCGCGAGGCTATCGCACGCGCTAAAGGCGAGATCTACGCTGGCTTGCATAAAACCGGCGTTGCATTGATCAACGCGGATGATGAATTCGCGTCGCTGTGGCGCACTCTGAATCGCGGGCGCAGGGTGATCGAATTCGGCATCGGGCGGGCGGCGAACGTGAGTGCGCAGTTCGAGATGAGCGCGCAGGGCAGCTTGATGTCGATATCCGTTCCGGGTTCAGCGTACGTCGCGCGGCTGCAAGTGCCTGGACTGCATAACGTCCGGAACGCTTTAGCCGCTGCCGCAGCGGCCTATGCGCTGGGGCTCGCTCCCGCGGCAGCGGCGGCGGGACTGGCAGCGTACTCGGGTACCAAGGGCAGGCTCCAGCGTAAAGTGGCGCGCGGCGGTGCCGCCCTGATCGATGACACCTACAACGCCAACCCGGATTCGGTAAAGGCCGCGATTGCCGTGTTGGCCGCGGTGGGCGGCAAACGCGTTCTGGTCCTGGGCGACATGGGCGAGTTGGGCGAGGCGGGCCCCGCTCTGCACAGCGAGATCGGCGAGGAGGCTCGGCGCGCGGGCATCGATCATCTGCTTACACTCGGCGAGTTGTCCGAGGGCGCCGCGCGCGCGTTCGGTTCTGGAGCCAAACATTTTCGAGAACTCGGGGATTTGTGTGCCGCACTCGAGCCTCTGCTTGGCCGGGAGACCACCGTGTTGGTGAAAGGCTCCCGCTTCATGCGCATGGAGCGAGTGGTGGAACGCTTCGTCAATGGCGAGCCGCAACCCGCCCAGGGAGGACACTAGCGTGTTGCTGCTCCTGTCGCAATGGCTAGCCCAGGACGTCCGCACCTTCAATGTGTTCGGCTATATCACGCTCCGCGCCGTGCTGGCTACGCTAACCGCGCTGGCCATCTCGTTCGTGGTCGGACCCGCAACCATCCGCAAGCTGACTGCATACAAGATCGGACAAGCGGTGCGCAACGATGGCCCGCAGAGCCACCTGGTCAAGGCCGGCACGCCGACCATGGGCGGCGCACTGATCCTGGTGTCCATTACTGTTACAACCATCCTCTGGGGTGATCTGACCAACCGCTTCGTTTGGGTGGTGATAGCGGTGACCCTGGGCTTCGGCGTAATCGGCTGGGTGGATGACTACCGCAAGGTCGTCCATCGCAACCCCAAAGGTCTGTCGGCGCGGGCCAAGTTCTTCTGGCAGTCGGTCCTGGGTCTGGCGGTTGCGGGCTTCCTGGCGTACAGCGGAACCGCTGCACAGACCGCACTCATCGTTCCATTCTTCAAACAGGTGGCCTACCCGCTAGGTCTGGTTGGCTTTGTGATCCTGACGTACTTCGTGATCGTCGGGACCAGTAATGCGGTGAACTTGACCGACGGCCTGGATGGTCTGGCGATTCTCCCCACTGTGATGGTGGGAGCCGCACTCGGTGTGTTCGCCTACGTGGCTGGCAACGCGGTGTTCTCGAAGTATCTCGGATTCCCGCACATCCCGGGCGCTGGCGAGCTGACCGTATTTTGTGCCGCGCTCGCGGGGGCTGGGCTGGGCTTTCTCTGGTTCAACGCCTATCCCGCCGAGGTGTTTATGGGCGACGTGGGTGCGCTGGGATTGGGCGCTGCGCTCGGGACGGTGGCTGTGATCGTCCGCCAGGAGATCGTCCTGTTCATCATGGGTGGGGTGTTCGTAGTGGAAACCCTTTCCGTGATGCTGCAGGTGGCTTCCTTCAAGCTCACCGGCAGACGCATCTTCCGCATGGCCCCTCTGCACCATCACTATGAGCTCCAGGGTTGGAAGGAGAATCAAGTCGTGGTGCGGTTCTGGATCATCACGATGATGCTGGTTTTGTTCGGCCTGTCTACGTTGAAGCTGAGATAGGCGGCGCGAAACATGGAACTGGCCGGGAGAAATGCACTGGTGCTCGGGCTCGGAGTCTCCGGTCTGTCGATGGCGCGCTGGCTGAGTCATCGCGGCGCGCACGTGCATATTGCCGACACGCGCTCGACACCGCCGTGCGGCGCGCAACTGCAGCGCGAGCTGCCGGGGATCCCGGTCCTCACCGGAACGTTGCGCCCCGAGAGCTTCTACAACGTCGACCTGATCGCCATCAGCCCGGGGGTGCCGACCACCGAGCCCCTGGTGGAGGCCGCCGCGAACCGCGGTGTGCCTGTGGTGGGCGATATTGAGCTGTTCGCTCAGGCGCTGCCGACCATCGTTACGGCGAAGGTGCTGGCGATCACCGGTTCCAACGGCAAGAGCACCGTCACCGAGATGACCGGCGCGATGTGCCGGGAGGCGGGGTTAAGCACCGTTGTAGCCGGCAACATCGGTTTACCTGTTCTCGACGCTCTGCTGGCAATCGACAGCGCGGCTGGCCGGGGAGGACGCAAGCCGGAAGTGTTCGTCCTCGAGCTCTCCAGCTTCCAGCTCGAGACCACCTCCTCGCTGGATGCACACGTGGCGGCCTGCCTCAACCTGAGCGAAGACCACCTGGACCGCTATCGTGCGATGCCGGCCTACGCCCAAGCCAAAGCGCGTGTGTTCCGCGGGCACGGCATCCAGGTGCTCAACCGACAGGATGTCTGGTCGCGCAGCATGGCGCTCGCCGGCCGAACCGTGTTCACCTTTGGGCTGGATGCACCGTCCGGAGAGCGCGAGTGGGGATTGACGGACGTGGAAGGCGAAGCGTGGCTTGCGCAGGGAAACGAAAAGCTCATCGGCGTTTCGCAATTGCGCGTGGCCGGTCTGCACAACGCGGCCAATGCGCTTGCCGCGCTTGCGCTGGCACGCGCTATCGATTTGCCGTATGAACCCTTGCTTCGCGCGTTGACTCAGTTCGAGGGACTCCCCCACCGCGTCCAGAAGGTGGCAGAGATCGACGGCGTAGTCTTCTACGACGATTCGAAGGGCACCAATGTGGGTGCGACGGTGGCTGCGCTAAGTGGGATGCGTCAGACCGTCGTACTGATCGCCGGTGGGGACGGCAAGGGCCAGGACTTTGGTCCTCTTAGATCGGTAGTCGCCGCCCGCGCTCGCGCCGTCGTTCTGATCGGACGCGATAGCGAGAAGATCGCACAGAGTATCGAGAGCAGTGGAGTACCGATGCAGCGCGCGCGGACGATGGAAGAGGCGGTACGCATGAGCCTGGCCGTGGCGCGCGAGGGCGACGCGGTGCTGCTATCACCCGCGTGCGCCAGCTTTGACATGTTCCGGAACTACGAGCATCGCGCGCAGGTCTTTGTGGAGGCGGTCAAGCGGCTGGGTGAGGCGCGAGCGGGGGCGGCGGGGTGAACCTGGCATTGATCTCTCCGGGCGAGAGCGCGCTGCGCGAATACGACTGCGCGCTGCTGTGGGCTGGTGCCCTGTTGCTGGGCATCGGCTTAGTGATGGTTTACTCGGCCTCGATTGCGATCGCCGAGCAATCGAGGTTCACCTCCAACCAGCCGACCTATTTCCTCGTGCGACAGCTTGTCTTCGTTGGCACCGGGACACTCGCCAGCATCGTCGTCTTCCAGGTTCCGATGCGCTTATGGCAGCAGGCGGCGCCGTACTTGTTCATGTTCGGAGCGGCACTGCTGGTCCTGGTGCTGATTCCAGGCATCGGCCGCGAGGTCAATGGCAGCCGACGCTGGCTGCCGCTCCTGGTGGCGAACCTGCAACCCTCGGAGCTGGTGAAGCTGTTCGTCGTGCTTTACGCCGCGGACTACACCGTGCGCAGGGCGGCGTGGATGCACAGCTTGAAACGGGGGTTTGCGCCCATGTTCGCGGTGATGCTGTTCGTCGGTGCGCTATTGCTGCGGGAGCCGGACTTTGGCGCT
>JACXTT010000842.1_pt1 | contig 52213 bp, 68 predicted proteins | sample 9270951 | NCBI WGS metagenome assembly JACXTT01 (sample SAMN15532306, study PRJNA645909) | rock metagenome | isolation source: weathered quartz diorite | place: Puerto Rico | collected 2017-06-21
CACATGAAGCCGTTTCCGGTGTACGTGGAGCGGGCCCTCGGGTCGCACAAGTGGGACGTCGACGGGCACGAGTACATCGACTACTGGATGGGGCACGGCGCGCTCTTCCTCGGCCACTGCCACCCGGCGGTGGTGACGGCCATCCAGGAGCAGGCCGCGCGCGGCACCCACTTCGGGGCGAGCCACGAGCTCGAGGTGCGCTGGGCCGAGCTGATCACCAAGCTGATCCCCTCCGCGCAGATGGTCCGCTTCGCGATGTCGGGCACCGAGGCCACCCACCTCGCGCTGCGCATCGCGCGCGCCTTCACCGGGCGCAACAAGGTGGTGAAGTTCCAGGGCCACTTCCACGGCTGGCACGACGGGGTCGTCGCGGCGGTGAACCCGCCGTACGAGGTGCCGATGTCGGCGGGCGTGCCGGAGTCCGTGCTCGACCAGCTGCTGGTGTGCCCGCCCAACGACATCAAGTCGGTGGAGACCATGCTCGAGCGCGGTGACGTGGCCGCGGTGATCCTCGAGCCGGCGGGCGGCCAGTCCGGCACCACGCCCACCATCCCGGGCTACCTCCAGGAGCTGCGCAGCCTCACCACCCGGAACAACGTGGTGCTGATCTTCGACGAGGTGATCACCGGCTTCCGCTACTCGCCCGGCGGCGCGCAGGCCTACTTCGGCGTGACCCCCGACATGACCACGCTGGCCAAGATCGTGGCCGGCGGCCTGCCCGGGGCGGCGGTGGTAGGCAAGAAGGAGGTCCTGTCGATGATGGCCCACCGCGGCGATCCGGTCTTCGACCGCAGTCAGCGCGTGGCCCAGAACGGCACCTTCAACTCCAACCCGGTCTGCGCCGCGGCCGCCATCGCCACCCTCGAGCTGGTCGCCGACGGGGCGCTGCACGCGCGCGCCAACAAGGCGGGCGACGAGCTGCGCTCGGGCCTCTCGGAGGCGATGCGGCGCGCCGGCGTGCCTGGCACCTGCTTCGGCGAGGCGTCGATCTTCCACGTCTCGTTCGAGGGCAAGCCCGGCCTCGCCGGCTTCGATCGCCCGCGCCGCGGCGATCTCTACCACCTGCTGCGCTGCGCGCTGCTGAACAACGGCGTCGACTGCGCCAGCCACCACGGCTGGATCTCCGCGGTGCACAGCGACGCCGACATCGAGCGCACCATCGCGGCCCACGAGAAGGCCTTCCGCGAGATGGCCGCCGACGGTGTCTTCAAGGGCATGTAGCGCGCCCTGATGGACGACGCCCAGCGCCGCGCCAAGCTCCAGGATCTCTACGACCTCGCCCAGGGCTCCGAGGAGTTCGACGGCGGCGTGACCTGGGAGCCCGAGACCGAGGCCCTCGTGGTGGGCAACTGGGCCTTCTTCGCCATCGACGAGATCGGCGATCTCGCGCTGTCGTTTCACCTCGACTCGCACCCGGTCGCGGTCGCGCGCCTGACCCGCTTCCTGGTCCAGCACGACGTGCCCTTCGTGCTCCACGAGGCCTTCACGGTCGACGACGACGACCGCATCGTCTTCGAATCCGACACCGCCAGCGACGTCGAGGACGGCAAGAAGTAGCAGTCTTTATAGACGTTTCCGCCCCGTTCTGCTATCCTCGAAAACTCGTGGTGGGCTGGTAGCTCAGTTGGTAGAGCACAGGACTGAAAATCCTGGTGTCGGCGGTTCAATCCCGTCCCAGCCCACCATTCGATCTTCTTTCTGGCGCGGACTTTCATGACGTGATCTTTCAGCATCAGCGCGCTCAGTCGCGTGACTCGGCCCGTACTCGGCCCGTCGCGTCCAGGACGGCCACCAGACTGGGCGCCTTGGGCGCCGCGGTGTGGTAAGCCTCCAGCTTCTGGGCACCCTCCGTGAGCATGGCCTCGTCCACGATGGCGTAGCGCCGGTAGATGCTCTCCGTCTTGTGGCCGACCATGGCCATGGCGGTCGACCGCGGCACCCCCGCCCGCTCCAAGTTCCGGACGGCCGTGCGGCGGAAGTCGTGCGGGATGCGCGGGACGCCAGCCTGCTTGCAGGCCGTGACCCAGGCGCGCCGGAAGGACTTGATCGGCCGCCCGGCGCGATGGAACAGCCACGGGATGATCTGGCCCGTGGTGCGCTCGATCTCTTCGGTGCGGGCGAGCTGGCGCTCCAGGACGGCGCGGAGCGTGGGCGTGATCTTGAACATGCGGCCCTTGCGGTTCTTCGTCTCGCCGGGTTCCAGCCGGAGCCAGCCGTCCCGGAGGTCGACGTGCCGGCGCTGGCGGGTGAGTAACTCGGACTTGATCCGCCACCCCGTGATGTAGACGACCTCGAAGACCGGCTGCAAGTCTTCGGGCAGGTGGGCGAGCACGGCGCGAAACTCGGGTTCCTCGAAGAAGCCGGTCCTGACGTTGTCTTCCTGGAGCATGGCGATGTGGGGGCGCCGGGCCACTTTGCCCGCCTGCTCGCCGAGCCGCAGCATGCGCTTGAGTGCGGCCAGCTCCCGGTTGATGGTGGCGTTCGCGGCCCCTTCCGCCTTCCGATCCGCCAGATAGGCCAGGACCCGGTCCGCGGTTATGTCGAGCGCCCGGCGCATCGCGAAGAAGCCGTCCAGATGGGCGACGGCGTCCTGGACGCGGTCGAGCGAGCGGCGGCTGTTGACGGTGTAGTCGTTCAGGAGCATAACGCGGAGATCCTCGTATGCGATCTTCTCGAGGTCAGGGCCGATGAGCTGGCCGCGGGCCATCTCGGCCTTGCGCCGGTTCAACAGCTTGACGGCGTCCGCGCGCTTGGTGGAGCCGGTCGACTCCTTCTTGCGCTGGCCGAGCCAGGAGTACTTAATCGACCACGTCTCGCAGGTCCGCCACGCGCCCGTCGCCTTGTCCTTGTAGCGGTCCCGATAGATCGAACCCTCGCCCCTCGCTCTCGCCGTCTTGGCCTCCGGTATCTCGTTCATCATGCCCTCCTTAAGTCTACCAACTCGCGGACCGACACGAGCAGCGCCTTGGCGAGCCGCTCCAGCGTGTTGAGGGTCGGGGAGATTTCGTCGCGCTCGATGCGGGCCACGTGGACCCGGCTGAGATGGGCTTGGTGCGCCAGCTGCGCCCGGGTGAGCTCGCGGGCCATCCGCAGCGCCTTGATGCGCCGCCCGATCTTCATGAGACGAGAAGAACATAAATGTTCGCTTCGGTCAAGGCCGGCGAGCCTGCAGCCAGCGCCGCAGTCTGGCCTCGCTGAACCGCACCACCTTGTGGCTGAGCTTCCGGGTGAAGGGCAGGCGCTTGGCGCGGCGGAGGAGCCACGCCGGCTTCACGCCCGCGAGCCGGCCTGCCTCCTCGGCCGTGAGCAGCCGGTCCGGCTCCGGCGCGGCGGGCTGGCCAGCGGCCGACGTCGTCTGCCGGCAGATGGCCGCGTCGACATCGGCGTCCAGGTGCCGCAGCTGGCGGCGCAGATCCACCAGAGCGTCTACTGGGAGCCGTTCGAGGAGGCCGGGATCGGCCTGGAGCTGGGCGAGGCTCGGGACAGCGGCCAGGGGGACAGGGGTCTCGGTCACCCAGTCACTCCCGTTAAGAGTTCACGCCCGCGTGAGAAGTCGGGCCGGTCATGGTCTGGTGCTGCGAATCAATGCAACAATGTGCCTGGCGCCAGCTCTGGGCGCGGAGCTCAAGCGCACGCCGCGCGATCACGTCGAAGAGCGCGCCCCGGGACGTGATGCCGCGCGCCGCCAGCACCGTGTTCGGTAGCGGGAACTTGCCCTCAGGCTGTGGGATGATGCCCCGGTCTACCATCGCTCCCGCTGGCCGTCTCCCGGGAGTAGCGGTTCCGGCACCTGCGTCGCGACCCGTCATATTCCTCTCCCTAACACACGCATCACGACCGGGAGCGGTCGGCCTCGGCGCCGCTTCTCGTGGACCGGGGGCACGCTATTGCCCATCCACGACTCAACTCTTCCCCCTGAACTTCACGGCGCCGTGAACTTTTGGTTCACGCCGGCCGTTGCAGATGTGGACTTCACGGATGACCCCCGCTCACCGGTCTGTCGTCCATTCTCACCTCCACTCTGCGCCGTCATGACTTCAGCGTCTCCTGGAGGAGTCGGAGCGCGAGAGCCTCCGCCTCCTGACGTGAGAGACTGGGCCGGCTCGCCTTGACGTGGGTCAAGATTTCCTGGTATTCGCCGGGAGCGGGACGTCGATGATGACCGTTGGTGTCGGCCTTGTTGTTGCTCCTTCCACCTTCACGAACGGCATCAATAAGAGGGGGCCCTGAGGAGCCGTCCTCCGGTCGTTCTCCCCCCTCGGGCTCCCCCCTCGGGCTCGTGCTCTGTTTCGAGTTCGGAGTAGAGCTAGTGCTCGTGTATCCCTGATGGGATGGGTGATCCCCTGGGGGATGGGATGCTCCATGGGATGGGGGATGGGATCCGTCGGCCAAGTGGTAGTACCGACGGAACTTCCTGACCACCTGCGAGCCGCTCGGTAGCGAGGCCAGGACCCGGAGGACGGCGAGCCGGTGGTTCGGATTTGAGAGCGTCATCGTCGGATCGAAACGAAGTCCATTGCGAATCCAGAGCACTTGGCGATCTCGCACGATCCACGGCTTCGCTCGGTTCGGCTTCGACTCGAGTTCCTGGAGTACCGCCTCGAGCTCATCGGACCTCAAGCCGGTTTGGGCCACGAGCACGTCCGCGTACCAGCGGAAGATGCTCGCCCTGGTGTTCTGGGTGCACAGTCTGCAGACCAGCAGCCCAAGCCGCGCCTGCGAGCTCAGCAACTGAAAATCGGGATCGTCTAGGAGCGCTCCGTGCACTCCTCGCCAGACTCCCGGGTTGATTCGGCCGTCGCTGGACTTCACGAGCGCGCCTCGGCGAGGCCCTTGACAGGCCAGGCGAGAACGGACATGCTCTGCATCGTCGTCTCCAGTATCGCGGTCGGTATGGTTCCGATCGCTCATCTGAACCGATCCCGGACGTGGTCAGCGCCCGGGGTCAGTCCGTCTGCCGCTCGACTTCGTCTTCTGCCTTCGTGCGCTGCCGCTCGGCGCGGCAGTGCGGGCATGCCTCCTGCCCGCGTTCGAGCATGTCAGCCTGAGCAGCGACGGCGGCGAGGATGCTCCGCACGAACTGATTCCGCGACATGAGAAGAGTGCATGCTTGCCTCTGAATCGCTTCGGCGACCTCTGGGCTGAGCTCGACGTGCAGCATGGGCATGGCCCGACGCTACACAATCTCGAGCGAGGGGCGGCGTGGGGAATGACCGCCGTTAAACTTACGCTTTCGGCGGTCGCCCCTTGACCTCGGGCAACGGGATTCCTAGGTTGATTGACCACTCCAGGTTTGAGCTTCGAACGGCTGCGCTGCTGACGTACACACCCCAGTGCCTCTGCTCGGCGTGTGCGATGGCAGTGGACGTCTGCCCATGAAGAACGCGCATGTAGAGCCGCCAGGCCCGACGGTAGAGATCCTCCGGATTTCGGAACCGAGACGGCAGCCGCATGACCGTGCCGGTCCCACGCTGCGGCGCGAACGCACCCGCCTGAAGGACCAGCGGGTAGCCCATGTCCTTCCGGTGGCAGGCCTGCCAGACATCCCGGATGGCGGCCCCCGGAGGTCGCTGCGGCAGCCAGCGCTCGCAGAACTCGCCGACGGCGCCATCGTACGGAGTCACGGTGGCTGTCGCCTCATGGGATGGCCAATAGTGCGCGGCCTCGCAGATCTGCCCGTAGAGCGCGTCTAGCGCCGACCGGAAGCTGTCGTCCTTCTGCAGGACCAGATAGTACGCGTTCCGCCGCGCAGCGTCGGCATCGGAGTGGTACGCGAGATCGCGGCGCCTCCCGAGATCTGCGGGCTTTCTGCGATTCAAGTCCAGCGGCGGCGCGGCCGTCGGGGAGGGTGACGAGCCAGCGCGGGGCGAGGGCGTTGAGGGAAGCGGACACGAGGCGGACGCCGCCTTTGGCTGGGACGGGCGACGCAGGGCCTTCTTCGGGCCCGTGCGCCTTACCATGACCGCCTCCGCTGTGACGGTGAGATTACCTAGCGCCCCGGCGGTCGGCTGGGTCCGGCCGCCGGCGAGTTGCGGGTCTGAACTGGCCGCTCGCCCGCGCCAAGTCTACCGTATTAGGCGGGCGTAGAAACTTGAGCCTCTTGTCATATGGCTCGTCATAGTGAAAAAACCAAGAGCTCAATAATCGACTCTAAATCAAGTGGTTAGGAGAACATGCGACCTTGAAAGATATATGAAACCAAAGTCACATCCAGAGAACGCAGGAACATATATCACCAGGCCGTCTAACGCAAGAAAGAAACTCGTCAGCTCGTCCACTATGAATGTGTGCTACCCTGCTACCTGGATAAGCAGGCTTGACAAGCCAATAAAGACAGATACTTACGAATCTCGATAGGGGAGACAGCGACGAGGACTAGGGGGAACGAGGGATATTCGCCCTCAGGCCTCAACAGAACAGGGGACTCTTCGAGAGTCGGGCCTCGGTCAATGATCTCAGGTACTCCTCTCCCTGCTTTCGACAAACCGCCGGTCATTGAGACGCTCCTTGGCGTACAGTTTGCCCCCTTGGACTCGCTGTCCGCGAGCCACTTGGGACTGTACTGGGGTCAGATCCGACAGGCGTATCCCAGGGCGGAAGTAAAGCCACCTCTCGGACCGGTCATCGAGCAGTTCGCATCGCCAGCTCCGATGCAATTGCAAATTGGTGTCGAGCTCGTGTCCGAACCTATCCTGCGCTTTTGGTTTATCAACGATTCATCGACACAGCTCGTCCAAATCCAGAAAGATCGGTTCCTCCGCAATTGGCGGAGGATGAAGCCCGACGATGTGTACCCCCACTACGACACACTGAAGCCAAAATTCGTGGACGACTGGCACCAGTTCTGCGAATTCCTCGAACGCGAGCGAATCGGAGTGCCGCAAGTCGATCTGTGCGAGGTCACGTACATCAACCACATGCCCCTCGGCCTGGGATGGGAGGCGTTTGGCCAGGCGCACAAGGTGGTGTCCGTGATGAGGCCGCCGGGCAGCGAGAGCTTCTTGTCGGAGCCCGAGATGGTCCAGTTGAACTGCAGCTACGTCATGGGAGACAAGCAGGGGCGCCTGTATGTCGGCCTGCAGCCGGCGCTCCGCAACTACGACGCAAAGGAGGTCTTGCAGTTGACGTTGACGGCGCGCGGCAAGCCGGCGTCTTCGGCGCTCGAGGATGTGCTGGCGTGGTTCAACATGGGGCACGAGTGGATCGTGAGAGGGTTTGCCGATTTCACAGCACCTGAGATGCACGCCACGTGGGAGCGCACAGCATGATCGAACTTGCGGAATCGTCGTCCATCCTGACCACCGCCCACAAGGTGACTCCGGGGCAGGCCGGTCTACTTGAAAAGCCCAGAGCGGCGGGGTGGGGGATGCTCACAGGTGGGGTATGGAGCGGCAGCACCACCGTGAGGACTACTATCGTCCTGAGCACCGGGTGGGGCGAGACGTTTGAGCTTGGGAGTCTATGGGGGCTCGGCCCCCTGAAGGCGCTCCTTGCACTCCGCGCGTTGCCGCAAAACTGGGATGGAGCTGGCAGCCCACCCCCAACCAAAGCAGCACTGACCCACTCCGTTGATCTCTTGCGTCTCATTGGCAACATGGGCTACGACGCCCTGCCGATCCCGCATGTCGTGCCCCTGACGCACGGTGGCATCCAGTTCGAGTGGATGGCCGGCAGCCGGGAGCTTGAGATTGCCATTTTCGCTACCGGAGCGATCGAGTTCGTTACCGCCGAGGCCGGGGAACCCCAGCTCGAAGGACAGTTGACCAGTCTCGATCAGTTGCGCTGGCTGTTCGTGTGGCTCGCCGCAGCTGCCTGATAAGGTGACGCGCGGCTACGCCGCATGTCGCCCAACGGGGTCACCGATGACCTCTCGATCGGCAACGACACGGTCTTGTGGAGGGCGATCCTTCCAGATTGGATCGTGACGGGTCCGACAGGTCCTAGGGCTTCCAGCGCCGCATTCAGGACGCAGGACCCCTCGGTATTCATCGCCAACGAAACGACGGCACAAGAAGTTCTCGCTCAATTCCCTGCCGGATCCCGGTTGCAGCGGTTCACCGCTGGTGAGGTACGAGCAGCGGGTTGCATTGTCGTTCGCGACGCGAGCCCACCACATCTTCCTGGACATGCCCTCGTTCGGCGTGGCAATGCTCCCGGAGAGTCATTGACCGGCAGTCAGGCCAAGCGGCTCCAGAACTGCGCCGAGTGGGTTGAGCCCGAGTAGGTCCAGGGGGTTCACCGAAACGCCGAACTTTACAGGCTCCGCAGGGCCACGGCCACCGTCGTCATGCAAAGTCTGATTGGAGTCTCGTGGGTCCTAAACGCCGCAGCTAGCACCCTCTGCGATCTGCTGTAGGGTTCACGGCTGCGGGCGTTCGCCGGCGCAGTGCCGGGCCTAGGATCCTCTTTGGCCCTCGGCGCCTCATGGGCGGCGGCGGATGCCGACGATGCCGAAGCCGGTGATGCCTTGGCGGAGCAGTTCCTCTGTCTCGTCGACGAGCAACAGTTCGTCGTTCGGCGCGTCGGGCCTTGAGGTTGACGAGGATTCCCCGGAACGCTTCGGCGCCGCATTCTCGAGTGTCCACTTCGATGAACTGGCTAGGACTTGTGGCCGAGTGCTGGATGAGCGTCTCGTGGTGGTTCTTGGAGAGGAACGCCGCAGCGTGCCGTTCTTGGCCTTGTCTGGGCGAGCCATCTATTCCAGGATACGCCCACTGACCAATTGACCGCCGGCATCTGCGGTGCATTCGTAGACCCGGCGTAGCCTCGCTCCGAACGCGTTCTGCGCTTCTACCGCGCCTCGGATCACATAACCACCCTCCTGCCGGTCCCAGCGAAAGACCTTGGGTGAACCCGGAAGGGAGGCGCTGCTCGGCACCTGGAGGTGCTCGAGGATGTAACTCTGGCAATCACTGGTGGCCTTCGACTGCCTATCAGCCTCGGCCTGCGCTGTGGCCGCCCGTTTCACGCTTTCCTCGAACTCGTGCTGCTCGGCGGCATTCTTGGGAACGATTCCGACCGCCAAGGCAAAGGCGAACGGTGCGGCAACGACCAGCAGCAGGCTATGGACGCGGCGCGTCCTGGGCAGATACGGCAGGCCGCGGTTCATAACCCCCAGGACGAGGCCGAGGCCCACCGCGGCCAGGCAGAGAATGCCGAGCGGAACCAGCACCACCATCATGGTGACGGCCCGCGCGAGCACGAAGAGCACGCTGACGAGCGCCAGCGCGCCGCCGCCCCAGAGCAGGCGTTGGCGGATCGCGGCCTCGCGCGTGGCCGTGGTCACTCCGGTCGAACCCAGAGAAGCCCGGGAGATCACCGCAGACTCTTGCTCGGCTTTTGACGCGGTGGGCGGGAGCGGCTTGCGGAAGCGGGGACCGGGTGGCGAGGCAGGTTTCGCCGGCGGCGGGCCCTGACTCGTCGACGCCACCGCTCCGCAGCGACGGCAGTTCCCCGTCTCGGTTGAAACCTCGCCTCCGCACGCCGGGCATTGGGCGAGAGTCATGGCGACCTCCTACGGACGGCCTTGTACTGTCGATGCCCTCCGAATGCTGGGGCCCGTCCTCCTCCTCAGCATAGCAAAGGTTATGCACATGTGAATAACCTATGCCGTGAGGGTGGTCGGCATGGACCTTGGCCGACAACTCGCAGATGCTCTCCGTAGCATGCGGAAGGAGGCGGGCCTCAGTCAGACGGAGATGGCGCGGCGGCTCGGGATCAGCCAGCCCACGCTCAACCGGCTGGAGACCGCCGGTCAGAACACGACTTTGCGGACCCTGACTCAGATCTGTCGAGCACTCCAGTGCGAGGTCGGCGACTTATTTGAAAGGCGCGTGAAGTTGAAGGCCAGCGGCCGGGCGCGGCGGTGACGGTGCGGGCTGCGTCGGCGCCTCCCTTCAGCCTCTCACGGCTGTTCACAACCGTGGGGTTGCGAACAGCTGGGCCTGCCCGGTTCCAACGTGACTGGCTGTTCGGCAGCGACGAACCGGATTGCCCGGAAAGCACCTGCAGCGTCATCGGCCCGCGGGCATGGTTCCGGCTATGATGGCGTCTGGACTTGGATGAACCCCGCGCGGATCCTGATCGTCGACGACGAGCCTGACATGCTCGAGAACTGCACGCGGATCCTATCGCCGCAAGGCTATAGGTGCATCACCGCGGAAAACGGACGGGCCGGCCTCGCCCTGCTCGAGCGCGTCCGTCCGGATGTGCTGCTGACCGACCTCAAGATGCCCGAGATGGACGGCATGACGCTGCTCCGACATGCCCACGAGCTCGATCCGGCGCTGCCCGTGATCATGATCACCGGGTTCGCCACCATCGAGTCCGCGGTGGCCGCGGTCAAGGAAGGGGCCTTCGACTATCTCCCGAAGAACTTCTCGGTGGACCAGCTGCGCCTGTCGGTCGAGCGGGCCCTGCGCCACCGGGGGCTGCAGGTCGAGAACCGCAACCTGAGAGAGCAGCTCCAGCAGACCTTGGGTCTCGAGAACATCGTCGGGCGGAGCTCGGCCATGACCCAGGTCTTCGAGCTGGTGAAGAAGGCGGCGCGCTCGGAGGCCAACATCCTCGTCATCGGTGAATCGGGCACCGGCAAGGAGCTGATCGCCCGCGCCGTCCACGCCAACAGCCCGCGCGCCGGCCAGCCCTTCGTGCCGGTGGACTGCGCCTCGCTGCCCGAGCATCTGCTCGAATCCGAGCTGTTCGGCCACGAGAAGGGCGCGTTCACCGGTGCGGTGCGCAACAAGCCGGGGCTCGTGGAGATGGCGCACCGGGGCACGCTCTTCCTGGACGAGATCGCCGAGCTGCCGGTGGCCCTGCAGGTCAAGCTGCTGCGGGTGCTGCAGGAGCGACAGATCCGTCGCGTGGGCGGGACGTCGCTGGTGGACGTCGACGTGCGGGTGGTCTCCGCGACCAACCGCGACCTCGCCGACGCCATCGCCAAAGGGCAGTTCCGCGAAGAGCTCTTCTACCGGATCAACGTCATCGCGATCCGGCTGCCCCCGCTTCGGGAGCGCGCAGGGGATGTGCGCCTCCTGGCCCACACCTTTCTCAAACGCTTCGGCCCGGCCCGGGGCACGACCATGGACATGGCCGCCACGGAGGCCCTCGAGCGCTATCGGTGGCCCGGCAACGTGCGGGAGCTGCAGAACGTGATGGAGCGCGCCTGCGCGCTGGCCGACGGACCCACGGTCACAGTGGCGGATCTGCCCGACCACGTGCTCCACTCGCCGCCGCCGCCCGTGGCGGCGCCGTCGGGGATCGACGGGGGCGAGGTCGCGCCGCCCGCAGGGACGGAGCTGACTCTCAAGGCGGCCAAGGAGCAATGGCTCCAGGTCCTGGAAGTCTCCTATCTGCGCGATCTGCTCGCGCGCCATGACGGCAACGTCTCGTCGGCGGCGAAGGCCGCGGGCATCGATCGAAAAACGTTTCATCGGCTGATCAACAAGTACGACCTGAGAACGTAGCTCCCGCCCCGCGGGCCTCCACTCCTCCCGGGGCGCTCCTGTCCCAGCGGGGCGACGCCGCCTCACGTGGACCCCCGGCCGGCTCCTTTCAAGTAGTTGTTCTGATTTGCTTTCCCTCGTGGCACCTCCGTTGCATTTTCGCAAAGCGAGGAGGACACGACACGATGAACGCCACGAGAATTCTGGTTCCGCTGGACGGCTCCGAGCTCGCCGAGACGGCCTTGGCGGCGGCGGGCGGTCGACATGGCCCGCCCGGGGACGGGCACCCTGATCCTGGTCCGGGCCGCGCAGTCGCGGCTCCGTCCGGGCGTCGATCCGATCAACGCGCAGATCGAGGTCGTGCAGGAGGCCGAGCTGTACCTGGCCGCCGTGAAGGACAAGCTCGACAAGCAGGGCGGGCGAGACGTTCAGACCGGCGTCTGGTACGGCCCGGCCGCCTCGGCCATCATCGACGCGGCCAAGCTCTACCGAGCCGACCTCATCGTGATGAGCACGCACGGCCGCAGCGGAGTGGGCCGGCTCATCTTCGGTAGCGTGGCCGAGTCGGTGCTGCGTGGGACGACCGTGCCAATCTTCCTGCTCCGGCCCGCCGGAGCGCCCGTCGAGCGGCCCGCCGAGGCCGCCCCAGCCCGCCCGATCAACGGCCCCGAACCCCGAAGCAAGACGGAGGCTCTCCGATGAGCCGGATCCGCCGCGTCATGCATCCCACCGACTTCTCGCGGGCCTCGTCGGCCGCCTTCAAGCGGGCCGTGGAGATGGCCAAGAGCAATCGCGCCGAGCTGCTGCTGGTCCACGTCATCTCGCCCGCGATGCCGCTGGTGGGAGACGGCTACGTGCCGCCCCAGGTCTACGAGGACATGGAAGCCGCGACCCGGGCCGACGCGCAGAAGCACCTGCAGGCCCTGATCGCCAAGGCCAAGAAGGCGGGCGCGCGAGTCAAGGGCCTGCTGCTCGAAGGTCTCGCGCATGAGCGGATCGCCCAGGCCGCGCGCTCCCGGAAGGCGGACGTGGTAGTGATCGGCACCCATGGCCGGACCGGCTTCGCCAAGCTCTTCCTGGGCAGCGTGGCGAGCCGGGTCCTCGCGATCTCGCCGTGTCCGGTCCTCACGGTCAGAGGGAAGTAGTCACGTGGAAGCCGCGCTCACCGACTACCTCACCGGCCGCTTCGACCGGCCGGTCGAGGTACTCGCGCTCCGCCCGCTCGGCGGGCCCGACGGCGGCGGCACGGACCCGAAGGCCTTCGGCTACGGCGTGCCCTTCGAGGTCGAGTGCCGGGTCGGCGACACGGTACGGAACCTGGTCGTCTCGCGGACGCGGGTGGCTAAGGGCTTCGGGCACGACTATCCGGCCGATCGCGCGTGGCAGGCACTCTACGGCCACCCGGCCTACAACAGCTTTCCTCGCCACGTGCGAAGCCTCGACGTGGGCTTCGTCTCGGGGGCGGGCGCGTTCGTCTCGGTGGCCGATGCCACCGACTTCTTCCAGCTCGTCGAGAAGGCGGAGGGCCGGCTGTACTGGCTCGATCTGGACCGCCTCCTGACCGAGCCGCGGCGCGACGTGGACCTCGCGCGGGCCCGGGAGCTGGGCCGCTTCCTCGCGTGCGCTCACGCGGCGAAGCGGAGTGAGCCCACGCTATACGAGCGCCGCATCCGCGAGCTCATCGGGCACGGGGAGTGCCTGATGGGGATCCTCGACAGCTACCCGCACCCCTACGCGGCGCTACCTCCGGACGCCTGCGAGACGCTGGAGCGGGACGCGGTGACGTGGCGCTGGCGACTGCGGGCGCGCGCCCATCGTCTCGCCTGTGTCCACGGTGATTTCCACCCCTGGAACCTACTCTTCCGCGAGGGGACCGATTTCTCCGCGCTGGATCGCAGCCGGGGGGAATGGGGCGAGCCAGCGGATGACGTGAGCGCGCTCGGCATCAACTACCTGTTCTTCGGCCTAAGGAAGGCGGCCGCGGCCGGTCAGGCGGGGATCGCGGAGCCGTTTCTCACCCTCTTCCACGCCTTCCGGGCCGCCTATCTCGAGGGAAGCGGAGATCGCGAGCTGGACGAGGTGCTGCCGCCGTTCCTCGCCTTCCGCGCGCTCGTGATCGCTCACCCGCGCTGGTATCCGACGATCGCGCCCGAAACGCGCGGCGCGCTCCTGGGATTCGCTCGAGCATTGATGACCGGCGGGTCCTTCGCCGCCGAGCGCGTGGCGCAGATGCTCGGGGGTCGGTCATGAGCTGGGCGATCTGGATCACCGGTCCTCCGGGCAGCGGCAAGTCGGCCATCGCCCGGGCCGCCGAGGCCGAGCTGCGGGCCAGCGGCCAGCCGGTCAAGCGGCTCGAGCTGGACGAGATCCGGCAGACCATTACGCCGGCCCCCCGTTACACGGACGAGGAGCGTGACGTCGTCTACCGCGCCCTGGGCTACATGGCAATCCTGCTCATCGAGGCCGGGGTGCCGGTGCTGATCGACGCCACCGCCCACCGGCGGATGTGGCGCGATCTGGTCCGTGACGCCATCCCGTGCTTCGGCGAGGTGCAGCTCGTCTGTCCGCTCGCGATCTGCCGGGAGCGGGAGCGGGCGAGGGTGACGGGTCACGCGCCCCGGAACATCTACGAGAAGGCGGGCCGGCCCGGTGCCACCGTACCGGGCGCGAATATTCCCTACGAGGCGGCTCTCGCGCCCGAGCTCGTGATCGACACCGGCGCGGAGACGGTGAGCGCGGCGGCGACGTCGGTCGTGCGACTGGCGCGCCGTCTCGCGGTCGAGGCTCCCGCCACCGCCTGCTCCGCGGAGCGGCCGGGCCCGGAGCCCGGCTGGGTCATTTGGATCACCGGCCGCCCGGGCAGCGGCAAGAGCGCACTGGCCCTGCACGTGGCCGAATCTCTCCGACAGCGCCGCGCGCGTGTCCGGTTGCTCGATCTGCCGCCGCTCCAGCGCTTGCTCTTCGGTGACGAGCCCACCGGGGCGGCCGAGCATGAGATGGTCCATCGCGTGCTCGGCTACGCGGCGAAGCTCCTCTCGGAGGCCGGGGTGTCGGTGATCATCGACGCCACCGCGGTCCGGCGCGCCTGGCGGGACGTCGCGCGGACCCTGATCCCGCGCTTCGCGGAGGTCCAGCTCCTGTGCCCGTCCGAGCTCTGTCTCGAGCGGGAACGCGCGGTCCGCTGGGGATTGACGTTCGAAGGGAGCCGGCGGCCGCTCGCGACGGCACCGCCCGATATCGCCCTCGACTACGAGGAGTCGACCCGGCCCGACCTCGCGATCCGCACCGACGCGGACGACGTCCAGACCGCGGCCGAGCGCGTGCTCCGCCTCATCCACCGCCTCGCGAAGTCCGAAGCGACGACCCGGTCGAGGGGAGAGTGACCCTGCTCAAGCGCGTGCTGGTCGTCGACGACGAGACCGACTTTCTCGCTACCTACGAGCGGCTGTTGCGCCGGCAGGGGTATCAGGTCGCGGTGGTGACGTCGTGTGTCGAGGGGATCGCCGCGGTGGTCCGGGAGAGGCCACACCTCGTCATCTCGGATCTGCGGCTGCCGGACGGCGACGGCCTTGACGTGGTTCGGGCAGCCCGTGCGGTGCCCGATCCGCCCTCGGTCATCGTGGTCACCGGGTATCCGTCGGACCAGGTCCGCCGTGCCGCTTTCGAGGCCGGCGCCACCGTCTTCCTCGCCAAGCCCTTCGCCGCGGCGGGACTCCTGGCCGCGATCACCGCGAGCTTAAGCAAGCCGGCCCAATGCTAGCCAGACCTCTCGAGGAGGCCCTGTCCCGAGCCGGCGACGGTGTCGCCGCGATCGACCCGCAGGGCAAGATCATCCTCTGGAACCGCGCCGCCGAGCAGGTGTTCGGGTACACGGCCCGCGAGACCACCGGCCGCCCATGCTGTGACTTCTTCGTCGGGCACGACGACCGAGGCAATCGGGTCTGCTACGCGGGCTGTCACGTGATGGCGCTCGTGAAGCTGGGCGACGCCGTCCAGAGCTTCGACATGCGCACGCGCACGAAGGCGGGCCGCCCGATCTGGATCAACGTCAGCACGCTGGCGGTTCCCGTCTCCTCGGGCGCGCCCGCGCTGACCGTGCACCTGTTCCGCGATGTGACCGCGAGCAAGGAACTGCTCACTCTCGTGGGAGGGCGAATGCCCGCGCCCACCGCCGGCGACGGGATCGATACGCTCACCCGCCGCGAGCTCGAGATCCTGCGCCTGATCTCGGACGGCACCCGGACCAAGGCCGCGGCGGCCCGCCTTCGAGTCAGTCCGGCCACCGTGCGCAATCACGTCCAGAACATCCTGGGGAAGCTCGGCGTCCATAGCCGGCTCGAGGCGGTGGCGCGCGCTCACCGCATTGGGTGGCTGTGATCGGAAGGCGACGATGATCGAGCCCATCCGGGATCACTGGGTGATCGTCGTCGCGCTGGTCAGTCTGATCGTCGTGCTCGTGACCTGGTGGCGCGCCAGCCGCTGAGCGCGGCTAGGTCGAATGCACTAGGTAAATGGAATCTCCGGAGGATGTCCTGGGCCGGGATCGCCGACTACAGTAGCATCGACTGTCATGCTGGTGGCCGGCGTCGACATCGGGTCGGGCACGACGAAGTGCGTGCTCCTGGACGAGGGGGGTACGGTGCGGAGCCGTGGTGAGGTCGACACCACCGCCGATCTCGCGGACGCGGCGCGACAGGCGCTCCGGGTGGCTCTCGAGGCCGCCGGCTTCTTCGGAGACGCGATCGCTTGTACGGCGGCCACCGGCCTGGGACGCTCCGCGGTGCCCTTTCGCGACATCCAGATGACCGACCTCAATTGCGGCGCGCTCGGCTCCGCCCGGCTGTGCCCCGACGCCCGCTTCGTGCTGGACATCGGCGTCCGGAGCGCGCGGGCCGTGCGCCTCGGCGACGGCGGCAAGGTCGAAGCGAGTCGCTGGGTGGTGCGGGTCGAGACTGAGATCGACGCGCTGGCCGATCGCGCCCGGCTACTGCTCGAGCAGGTGGGACTCGCCGGCCCGGTCGCCTTCATCGGCGGCCTCGCCCGGCACGAGGGGATGGTGACGGCCTTGCGCGACCGAGTGTGCGTGCCCGTGCACGTGCCGGACGGACCCCAGTTCACCTCGGCCACCGGCGCCGCCCTGCTCGGGCTCTGGCGACTTCGGAGGCCGAGCCCCCTGAGACGCTGACGGCACCCGCCCGCCCCAGGCCCCGCCCCAGTGTGGGGTCGCGCTGCCCCAAGCGCCGATCGCGCACCTTGCCCAACCGCCTGAAAACCAACGTGTCGCTCGTGGCACCTTGGTTGCAGTTCCGCCTCGGGGACGCACGCGAGGTCACGAGGAGGCGGCTGATGAAAGTCCGCGAACTGATGAGCCGGCAGGTGGTGACGATCGGGACGGCGGACTCGTGCCGCCACGCGGTAGCGCGCATGCACAAGGCCCGGATCCGGCATCTTCCGGTGCTGAACCGGGACGGGCTGCTGGTCGGGGTCATCACCGACCGAGATCTCCGTCACTATCTGTTCTCGCCGCCGGTCTTCCGGGACCTCGGCACGACGTCGGTGGATACCCTGTTCAAGGGGGTGCCGGTGGCCCAGATCATGTCCACCGATGTGGTCGCGACGGCGCCCGACGCGGACCTGGCCGACGCCGCTCAGCGCATGGTCGAGGAGAAGGTCGGCGCCCTCCCGGTGCTGGAGAACGGCCGGGTCGTGGGGATCCTGACCGAGACCGACATGCTCCGCGAGGCGCTCCGGGCGGACGCCACGTGTGCGCAGGAATGCGCGGAGATCATCATCTCTTATCCCTGAGCCGGCCGAGGCGCGGCACGCCGGGCGAACCGCAGCTCGGTCACGCCGCTCTCCGTGCGGTGCTCGCGGACGTCCGTGAAGCGCATCAGCAGGTCGATCATCCGGCCGTTGCTGGCGAGTACCCACGCGCGGAACCACCGGATGCCGCGCGCGTCGGCCGCGGCCAGCAGTGCGTCGAGCATGATGGTGCCGAGGCCCCGGTTCCGCCATCCGTCCTGGATCACGAAGGCGACCTCGGCGGTGTCGTCGCGATCCGTGGGCTCGTAGCGCGCCACGCCCACGAGCTCAGGCGCCTCGGCGGGGCCCTGCTCGGCGAGCAGGGCGAGCCGGCGACGATAGTCCACGTTGGCGAGGAGATGGGCCCAGTCGGGAGGCAAGCGCCGCATGACACTGAAGAATCGCTGGTACGCGGTATGACGACTCAGCCGATCGTAGAACGACATCAGCCGATCCTGATCCTCGGGGCGGATCGGGCGAAGGCGGACCTGCGCGCCGTCGCGCAGGACGACCTCTTGCTCCAGGTCCCGCGGATACGCGGGCGGGTTCGCAGGTGGGGACGCGGGGGTGTCGGCAGCCATCGGCGCGCCTATTGTAGCGGGTCAGTGCCGAGGCGGGTCCGACCATGATGGCAGCCGCGGCCAATGTCGATCGGCCCTGGCAATCTCTCGATCCGGCGGCGGTCCTCGAGCATCTGGCGAGCGATCCGGAGGCCGGGCTGACTCTCGCCGAGGCCCAGCGCCGGCTCCGCGTCCTCGGGCCCAATCGCGCGATCGACCACCGCGAGGTCCCGCTGTGGCGCCAGGCGCTCGAACAGTTCAGGAGTCTCGTGGTGCTGCTGCTCCTGGCGGCGGCCGTGGTCGCGTGGGCGCTCGGAGAGCGCGCGGAAAGTGTGGCGATCCTCGGCGCGCTTGTGCTGAACGCGGCGATCGGCTTCGTCTCCGAGTGGCGCGCCCGCGTATCGCTGGCCCGGCTCCGCGCGCTCGCGGTTCCCGAGGCGCTCGTGCGCCGTGGCGGCCACACGATTCGGGCCGCCGCCACCGATCTCGTGCCCGGTGATGTCGTGATCCTGGAGGCGGGCGCGGCGGTCCCGGCCGATGCGCGCTTGCTCCGGAGCGCGGCCCTGCAGGTGACCGAAGCCGCGCTCACCGGCGAGAGCGCCGCGGTATGGAAGGACGCGCAGGCGCGCCCGTCACCGGAGAGTCCGCTCGCCGACCGCGCGAGCATGGTCTATCTCGGCACCACCGTGCTTACCGGGAGCGGCGCCGCCGTCGTCACCGCCACCGGGCCCGCCACCGAGCTCGGCCGCATCGGCCGGCTGATGGCCGAGGGCAGCCCGCGCGCGACGCCCCTGGAGCGACAGGTCGAGGCGCTCGGTCGGCGCCTCATCGTGCTGGCCGTCGGGATCTGCGCGTTCGTGGGGCTGACCGGCATCCTGCACGGGGAACCGGTCGGACTGATGCTGGAGACGGCCATCAGTCTGGCCGTCGCCGCCGTGCCCGAGGGGCTGCCGGCCGTGGTGACGGTGGCGCTCGCGGCGGGCCTCTGGCGGCTGGCCCGGCGCGGCGCGCTGGTGAGGCGGCTGGCCGCGGTGGAGACGCTCGGCTCCACCACCGTGATCTGCGCGGACAAGACCGGCACTATGACCGAGAACGAGATGACCGTCACGTCGGTGAGACTCGACGGCCGCCGGATCGCAGTGGGAGGCGGTGGGCGCACGACCGCCGGCAGCTTCATCGAGAACCGGGGTTTCGTGGTCCCGCTCGCCGATGCCCATCTGACCTTGCTGCTGACGGTGGCGGCCCTCTGCAACGACGCCGGCCTGCAGGAAGCGCCCGGTGGCGTGCATCTGCTCGGGGATCCGACCGAGGCCGCGCTCCTGGTGGCCGCGGTCAAGGCCGGGCTCGATCCAGCCGCGCTGGCGCGCGCGTGGCCGCGCGAGCGCGAGATTCCGTTCGACCCGGCTCGCCGTATGATGGCGACCTTCCACGTCATGCCGGGGCGCGGGCCGGTGGTGCTGGCGAAGGGGGCGCCGGCGGTCATCGTCGAGCTATCGGATCGGGTGCACACGCCCGCCGGCCCGATCCCGCTGACCGAGAAGGGCCGCGCGCAGCTCCGCGAGGAGAACCGGACGATGGCCGGCGAAGGCCTCCGGGTGCTGGCGCTGGCCTGGAGGCCGGTCGAGTCCGTGGAGGACGCGGGCGTGAAGGATCTCATCTTCCTTGGCTTCGTGGGTTCCGCAGATCCGGTTCGACCCGCGGTGAAGGAAGCCATCGCCTCCTGTCGCGCGGCCGGCATCCGGACCGTGATGCTCACCGGCGATCAACAGCTCACCGCGGAGTCCGTCGGCCGTGAGCTCGGGCTCGAGCCGCAAGCGATTCACGGCCGCGCCAGCCCGGAAGGGAAGCTCGCACTGGTGGCAGAGCTGCAGGAGCGGGGTGAGATCGTGGCCATGACCGGCGACGGCGTCAACGACGCGCCCGCGCTGGCCCGCGCCGACATCGGCGTGGCCATGGGCCGTCACGGCACCGACGTGGCCCGCGAGGCGGCCGCGCTGGTGCTCACCGACGACAACTTCGCCACGATCGTCGAGGCGGTCCGGGAGGGCCGCGTCATCTACGCGAACCTGCGGAAGGTGATTCACTTCCTGTTCTCCTGCAACCTCTCCGAGATCCTCACGATCTTCGTGGGCATTGTTCTCGGGCTCCCGGCCCCGCTGCTCCCGCTGCAGATCCTCTGGGTCAACCTGGTGACCGACATCCTGCCCGCGATGGCGCTGATCCGGGATCCGGCCGAGCCCGACGTGATGAGCCGCCCGCCGCGCGATTCAGCCGAGGCACTCGTGACGTGGCGGTTCGGAGCCCGAATCGTGGAGGAGGGCGGCTTGCTGGCGGCCGGGGTGCTGAGCGCGTATCTCTGGATCGTTTGGCACGAGGGCCCGGGGGCCCGGGCTACGACGATGGCCTTCATGGCCCTCGTGCTCATCCACCCGTTCCAGGCCATGAGCTGCCGCTCGGAGCGGCTGAACTGGTGGCAGCTTCCCCCCAACGGCCTCATCCCGCTCTCGCTGGTCGCCCTGTTCGGGCTGCAGTGGATGACCATCGAGGCGTTGCCGCTGGCCCATCTGCTGGGCACGTCGCCGTTGTCCGCTCAGGACTGGCTTGTGCTCGCAATGGGCGTACTGTGGCCGGTAGCGGTGCTGGAAGCGCTCAAGGTCTGGGGCCGCGCGACCCCATTGACGCCCGCCGACCCCATCCCGGCCGCCTCGCAAACTGCGGCAGGCCCGGCAAAGCGCGGAAAGAATTGACGGGTGGCCTGGCACCTGGGTTGCTCCTCATAAGCCGACGAGCGGGCTCGGCCTGGCCGCACCTCAAAGGAGCCGAGATGATCGACGACGAGGAAGCGATCCAGATCAGCGGGATCGAGCGGAACCCGGCGCTCCGAGCGCGAGCCGCCAAGCTCATGAGGGACACGTTGGCGCCGCTCTCGGTGCGGCCGGTCAAGGGTCAGGTCTCGTTCTTCGATGACAACGGACCCAAGGGGGGCATGGCCATGCGGTGCGCCTTGACGGTGCGGCTGCCGTACCGGCCGACCATCCGCATCGAGCGGAGCGCCGTGACGTCGCGGCTGGCGTTCGATGCCGCGCTGCCGGTCCTCGAGCGTCAGCTCGAGCGGTACCGCGAGCGGGAACGCAACAGCAAGCGGCATCCGAAAAAGTACTTCGCCGCGCGGCGCGCGCTGGCCGGCGAGAGCGGGTCCGCGCCCAAGCGACGGGCTCGCGCTTAGTCGGCCCGTGGGCTCCTCCATCCGCGAGGCGGCCGGGAGCCGGCCGCCGCTGTCGCCCGAACAGCCGCGCCTCGCCTACTGGCGCGCCGCCAACTCCTCTCGGTCGGCCAGATCTACCTCTACGACAACCCGCTGCTGCGTGAGCAGCTCACCCCCCGCCACATCAGCCCGCGTCTGCTGGGCCACTTCGGGACCACGCCCGGCCTCAACCTCGTCTACGCGCACCTGAACCGGGTGATCAAGGAGCGCGATCTCAGCGTGCTGTATGTCGCCGGGCCCGGCCACGGCGGCCCCGGCAGGACGATGATCATCTCCTCACCTGCACCCTGGAGGGACCCATGGACTTGAAAGACCGGATGAGGGAGCTCGCCAGGATCACCAAGGCGGCCACGCCGGTGGTGAGCGTCTACCTCGACACGTGGTGGATGGACGAGCACCAGCGTGATCGCGTCAGGATCTTCCTCAAGAATGAGCTCGCACAGGCCCGGCGCGCCGGTCATCCGCGGGCCGCTGTTTCAGACCTGGACTGGGTCGAAGCACAGGGCGAAGGGCTTCTGAGCCACGCGACGATGCCCGAGGCCAGGGGCGTGGCCCTCTTCGTGTGTGAAGCGCTGGGGCTGCGCGAAGTCCTGCGGAGCCGGCTGCCGTTCGAGAACGCGTTCGAGGTGGCCGCGGCTCCGCTCCTTCGTCCCCTGGCCGAGCTCGACGAGATGGCGCCCGGCACGCTGGTCGTGTTCATCGACACGGAGAGCGCACGGTTGGTTCCGCTCACATCGTCCGGCGCAGAGGAGGAGCTCGTGCTCGAGGCCGACGTGCCCGGCCACCCCAGCTCCGGCGGCGGCTGGGCGCAGACCACGGAGTCGCGCTACCGCCGGCATCTCCAGGACCAGCGGACGCGCCACTTCGAGGCGGTGGCGGAGACCCTGATCGGGCTGGTACAGAGTCACGACCTCACGGGGATCGTCCTGGCGGGAGACCAGCGCAACATCGCGGCGCTCCGCAAGGCGCTCCCGCCGCGCGCCGCCGAGCGCATCGTAGGCACGGTCGAGGGAGCGCGCCACGAGCCGATGAGCGCCATCGTCGCGCGCGCGGCGGAGCAGGTGCCTCACGTGCAGGGACAGCGGGAGGCGGCGGCGGTCGATGCCGTCCTGACGGCCGCCGCCAAGCGGGGCAAGGCGGCGGCCGGTCTCGACGCCACGCTGGAGGCCGTCAATCGCGGCGCGGTTCATCGGCTGTACCTCTTGAAGGGATTCAATGCGCCGGGACGCGTCTGCGCCGGGTGCGGCGCGCTGCAGAGCGGTTCCACCTGGAAGTGCCCCGTCTGTAGCGGCGAGGCCGCGCCCGTCGAGCTCGGTGAAGCGATGGCGGAGCGGGTCGCCGCGGCGGGTGGCACGGTCGAGACCGTAGAAGTCCATCAACTCCTCGCCGCGGCGGGTGGTATCGCGGCCGAGCTGCGCTACCCTCTGGGCGAGCATCCCGTCCGCTGACCGGCCGCGCGGGGTGCCGCTGTCCCAGCTGAGGCGGGCGCGCGCGCTCCTTCGAGGTCTCGGCGCCCCATTGCCCGGCGGGTAGCCTTTCTTTTCGGTCATCTACGCGAGGGTATGTCACTTGCAGTCACGTTCTAGCCGGAGGAGATGAGATATGGCTTACAAACAGGTGTTCTTCCGATCCGAGGCGCGCGAGCGCATCCTGCGCGGAGTCACCGCCTTGGCCGACGCCGTCCGGGTCACCCTGGGTCCGAAGTCCAAGTGCGTACTTCTCGAGAAGCGCTTCGGGGCCCCCGTCGTCTGCAACGACGGCGTCACGATCGCCAAGGAGATGGAGCTGAAGGACCACGTCGAGAATCTCGGGGCCCAGATGATCCGCCAGGCCGCCGAGCGCACCGGCGACGCGGTGGGCGACGGGACCAGCACCGCGACGATCCTGGCCCAGGCCATCTTCGCCGACGGCGTCCGCAACGTGGTCGCCGGGGCCAGTGCGGTGGACCTGAAGCGCGGGCTCGACCGAGGGTGCCGCGCCGCGGTGGAGTCGCTGAAGACTCTCTCCCGCCCGGTGAAGAGCCGGCTCGAGAAGACCCAGATCGCGACCATCTCGGCGCACAACGATCCGAGCATCGGCGAGCTGGTGGCCGACGCCATGGAGAAGGTCGGCAACGAGGGCGTGATCACGGTGGAGGAGTCCAAGACCACCGAGACCCAGCTCGAGGTCGTCGAGGGACTCCAGTTCGACCGCGGCTACCTGTCACCCTACTTCATGACCGACGCCGAGAAGATGGAGGCGGTGCTGGAGGACGCCTTGATCCTGCTCACCGACCGGAAGATCGCGGTGATGAAGGATCTGCTGACGATCCTCGAGGAGGTGGCCCGCGCCGCCGGCTCGATCCTGATCATCGCCGAGGACGTCGAGGGCGAGGCGCTCGCGACCCTGGTCGTCAACAAGATCCGGGGCTCGCTGAAGTGCGTGGCCGTGAAGGCTCCGGGGTTCGGGGACCGGCGCAAGGAGATGCTGGAGGACATGGGCATTCTCACCGGCGGCCGGGTTGTCACCGAGGAGCTCGGGATCAAGCTCGAGGCCCTCGGCGTGCAGGACCTCGGCCGGGCAAAGCGGGTGGTCGTGGACAAGGACAACACGACCATCATCGGGGGCGCCGGGGACAAGGCGCGGATCGAGGGGCGCAAGCAGCAGATCCGCGGTCAGATCGACAAGACCACCAGCGACTACGACCGGGAGAAGCTCCAGGAGCGCCTGGCGAAGCTCTCGGGCGGCGTGGCGGTGATCCGGGTGGGGGCGCCGTCGGAATCCGAGATGAAGAGCAAGAAGGAGGCGCTCGACGACGCGATCAGCGCCACCAAGGCCGCGGTGGCCGAGGGCATCGTGCCGGGCGGGGGGCTGGCCCTGCTCCGCGCGATCGAGGTGGTGGAGCGCGAGGAGGGTAAGTCCGAGGGCGACGAGCGGACGGGACTGCAGATCCTCCGCCGCGCGCTCGAGGCGCCGACCCGCCAGATCGCCGAGAACTCGTCGGTGGACGGCGGGGTGGTGGTCAACCAGATGCGGGCGGGGAAGGGCGCTATGGGGTTCGACGCGGCCCGCAAGGAATATGTGGACCTGGTGGAGGCCGGCATCATCGATCCCACCAAGGTCGTGCGGATCGCGCTGGAGAACGCGGTGTCGGTGGCGAGCCTGCTGCTGCTCACCGAGGCCACGTTGACCGAGGCGCCCGAGAAGAAGGAAGAACCGGTCGGGGCCGTCGGCCTCGAGGGCATGTGAGCGGAGGCCGGTGATGCTCATCAAGGACATCATGCAGACGCAGGTGGTCAGCGCGACCCCGGAGACGCGAGTCGCCGACCTGCCGCGTGTGCTACAGCGCCGCGGGATCCGTCATGTGCCGGTGATGGACGGGGGCAAGCTTGCTGGCCTCATCTCGGATCGGGACCTCAAGCAGGCCATGGCGTCGGCGGCCCTGAGCACCGAGGGACGCGACCGCGATCAGCTCCTCGATCGGCTCACCGCCGCGCAGATCATGACACGGTCGGTGGTGACGATCGGGCCCATGTTCGGCGTCGAGGACGCGGCTCGGATCATGGTGACGCGGAAGATCAGCGCGCTCCCCGTGATCGAGGCCGAACGGGTCGTCGGCATCGTGACCGAGACCGACCTGCTCGCCCTCTTCGTCCGGGCCATGGGCGTGCTGGAGCCTTCGAGCCGGGTCGAGGTCGTATTGGGAGAGCCGGGCTCCACGCTGGGCGCCGTCGTCCAGGCGGTCGAGGCGGCCGGAGTGCGCGTCACGAGCGTCATGACGCTACGGGATATGGACGGAAAGCGCGAGGTCGTGCTGCGCCTCGGCACCATCGACCCGCGCCCGGCGATCCAGGCGCTCCAGGCGGCGGGCTGCTCCGTGCGGGACTTCCGCGGCGTGTGACCCGCCTGAGAGTCTCAGGTTAGGAACCACGTGGGTCCTGCTTGGCATCCCGGTTAACAGAGACCGCGCTGAGAGAAAAGGCGACCTGTATGCGCACGTTGATGCCGTGGACGAGGCTGACCGGGACGGAGATGGACCGCCTGTTGAATCATGTGCTGGAGGGCAAGTTGGAGGCGGAACCCTCGGCGGGGGCCGCCTGGGCGCCCAGCATGACGTCTCCCAAGGACAGCCTGATCGCGAAACTCGAGGTGGTGGCGACCTTCAAGAACGGCTTGCTGATCATTACTCTGCCCAAGACCCCGACATCCAAGGGCACGACGATCCCGATCAAAGCCGAGTAGCAGCCTCCCCGAGCGCAGACGAGAGCATGAGCCCGCCGAAGCTCTTGATAGGAGGGACGTTCTTATGAGTCGAGAGCGTAGCCTTCGCAGGTTGACCCTCGGGGTGTCCTTGGTGCTTCTGATTGGCGGACTGACATTGACCGGCTACGACATCCACCGTTTCATCGACTTCCGCAATGCACAGAGTCTCGAGACGGCGTGTCTCAGTAGAGTTGGCTCGCGCCCAAAGGCGAAGACTGAATGTACGATCGCTTCCATATACGACTACATGCCACGCCACGTCTCATTCGCCTTCGACGTGCTGCTGACCATCGGTCAGGCTAGCCTGTCCCAGCAGACGCTGATTGATGTTCTCGCCGTCATCCTCGGAACCAGGTTCTTCTTGACCTTCACCATGTGGCTTGGTCTCGCGGGGAGTCTTGTCTTGGCTGCGATCCCATGGGCGGTGTTCTACTTCGGCCGGTGGATTTCTCGGGGTGAGGAGTCGTCATGTTGATCCAGGAGCTGTCTATTCAGGCGAGTCTCGATCTCTTGGCCCGTACGCGCCTCGGCAGACTGGCGGGCGCCCAAGGGCCCCAGCCATACGTCGTGCCATGCTATTTCGTCTACGACGCCAACTATCTCTCTATAGCTTTTCCACGGTCGGCCAAAAGATCGAGTGGATGCGCGCCAACCCGCTGGTCTGCGTCGAAGTGGACGACGTGGTGAGCCCCGAGCAGTGGATGAGTGTCATCGTGCTCGGTCGCTACGAGGAGCTACCCGATACGCCCGAATGCCAAAGCGCGCGCGCATTCGCCCACACGCTGCTGAAACGGAACGCCGTGTGGTGGGAACCTGCCTATGTGAAAACGACGCTCCGCGGCGCGCCGCGTCCGATGGTGCCGGTCTTCTACCGCATTGAGGGTCTTCAGATAACCGGCCATCGCGCCAGTCTTGACCCGGTGACAACGCCCACTACCGGTCTGGCGATGAGCGACTCGGGCAAAGCCGGCGGGCTCCGACACCTCCAGCGGCAGATCCTGGGTAGATTGAAGGATGACTCTCACTCGGCCGTCTAGCGCGATTCGGAGGCGCCTGGTCGCAGGCGAGCCTGGTGTCTTGCGGCTCGGGATCGTGTTCTAGATTTGCCGCAGCTCGCCGGCCAGGAACCGGCGCACGTCCGCGTTGGTGGAGCGGTGGATCTGCGCCGGCGTACCCACGTCGGCGAACCGTCCCTCGACGAGAATGGCCATCTGGTCGGCCACCATCTCGGCGAACTCAGCGTCGTGGGTCACGACGATGGCGGTGTCGCAGATCCCGGTGCGGAGCTGCGCGATGAGCTCGGCCACGAGCCGCGCATTGGTGGGATCGAGGCCGGCGGTGGGTTCGTCGAAGAAAACGACCTCCGGTTCCATGACGAGGGCCCGCGCAATGCCCACCCGCTTGCGCATGCCGCCGCTCAGCTCTGCCGGGAGCAGGTCGTCGGTGTCCGGCAGTCCCACCAGGGACAGGAATTGATGCACGCGTACGGTGATCTCGCCGAGCGACAGCCGAGTGTGCTCCCGCAGCGGGAAGGCGACGTTCTCGAAGACCGACAGCGAGTCGAAGAGGGCCGCACCCTGGAAGACGAACCCGGTGCGGCGTCGCAGCGAGAGCATGGCTTCTTCGCTCATCTGGTCGATGCGCCGCTGGAACAGCGAGGCCTCGCCTTTGTCAGGCCGGATCAGCCCCGACGCGATACGCAGCAGCACCGTCTTTCCACTGCCACTGCCGCCCATGACGGACAGGATTGTTCCCTTCGGCAGGGCTAGGCTCACCCCTCGGAGGACCCGGTTCTGCTCGAATGCCTTCCAGACGTTACGAAGGTCGACGAGCGCTGCCGGGGGCGTCATCGGCTCACCAAGACATCAGGGGTTTCAGTACTACGGCTATCCATACTACGCCGCTCTCCGTACGGCTATCCGTACCCGTACGCCAATCTATAAACAGGGTCAATTGCCGGTGCAAATCGAGTGCCGTCGAACCGGGCTGAGAAGCGATGCAGGATTACTGGCCAGGGCTTGAGCGAGACGTGGGCGTCGTGACCCGGCTCTTGGGCCTCAGCTGGGGAGATCGTGCCTCACGGATCAATCTCTCCCCGGGCCCGCTGCTACCACTTCACGTCCCGGATCCCGGTCCAATAGCCGAGGTGGTTGACGAGGACATGCCCGAGCGCGGTGACGACAAGGATCGTCGCCAGATCAGCCCATGACAGGGCGGCACGGCCCCAGACCAGCGCGAGTGCGCCCAATGCGAAGTCCAGTTGATCCCACGGCATCCAGGGCTCACCGGGGGCAACCCCGAGGCGGCGTTTGACGAAGCTCTTGGCGCTGTCGGCCGCCATGGCGCCGACGCCGAAGCGGAGGCCAAGGGCCATCCAGTGATCGTAGGCGATGAGCGCGCCCGGCCACTCGAGCCGAGACTGGATGAAGGTCACCACCACCGCCGCTAGTAGACCGATCCCGAATCCGACGACCGTCTTGTGTTCACCGAGCCACCGTCGACTGATCGGCGGATTCCAGCCCTTCCAGTATCGGACGAGCGGTGGGGCCATGTTGGCCGCATACGCGGGGGCCATGAAGTAGAGGAGGTGAAGCAGGTGTGAGAGAGCGGTGGGAAGAGTGGCCATGCCTGCGCGCTGGCAGCTTGCCACGACGGGTCGTGAACTCCAACGTGCGCGTGAAGTGGGGCACGCGTGCCCCGAGGGAGGTGCTGGCGCCCCAAGGGATCAGAGGACCAAGTTCCTAACTCGGCGGATCATTGGCTGTTGTCGGTGGCACCACGGTTGCATTGGACGTGAACGTTCCTCGCGGCGATGGGCCAGGAGAAGGAGGCGAGCATGGCAGAGACCGCGACGGCAATGATAGCAGCCGGGAACACGCAAGCGATAGACCGCCACAAGCTGGGGCTGATGCTCGGCGCCTTTATCGGTGGCTGGCATGTGGTCTGGTCGGTTCTTGTTCTGGTCGAGTGGGCCCAGGCGGTGATCAACTTCCTATTCTGGCTCCATTTCATCGCACCGCCGTATCAGGTCGGATCGTTCGTTCTGTGGCGGGCTGCCGTCTTGATTGGGTTCACCGCCGCAATCGGGTACTGCGCTGGCTGGATCATCGGCACGGTCTGGAATCAGGTCCACCGTTCATGAGCCGTGAATGGATGAAGGGCCTGCTGACAGGGATCCCACTTTGGCCTTCCCTCGCCACGGCTCAAGAGCGCGCGTACGAGTGGGGAGGGAGCATGCACCCGATGTGGGGGATCTGGGGAGCGTGGAGCATCGTGATGATGCTGATGATGCTCGTCTTCTGGGGCGCGGTAGTCGTCGGCATGGTGCTGGCGATTCGATGGCTGGTGAACCAGAGCAAGGAAGCGCGCCCGGCAGATGCTGCGTTGGACATCCTCCGACAGCGCTACTCGCGGGGCGATATCAGCAAGGAAGAGTTCGAGGCGAAGAAGCGGGATCTCGCGTGACAGATGCGGCACAAATGCCGTGCGGTTCGTGACGCTCGGGGCCGGCGCACAAGAACTCTCCTCGCCAGCGGCCGGCGGGGCCTCATCACCCCGGCACGGTGACCGACGAACGAGCCGAGCTCATCGGGGCGATCCGAAGATTGGCCAGAGCGAAGGGGCTGTGCCCGTACGCGAGGGTTTTTCGGAAAAACGGGGTGCGGGTTCAGAGGCGGCGGGTGGTTCACACCAATCACCCGACCTACGGGTACCGTATCCGGGCTCGGGGCAAGACGATCATCTGGGCTCCGGAGTTCTACCGATTCCCTGCATTGGCCGGCGGATCCGCTCACGGTGACCCAGGAGACGAGCATCGCGGAGGTTATGGGACCTGGAGCTGGCAACCCCCGTCGTGCGGGGCATGAGCTCGGACGTGAACTCGGTCGAACCAGACACGGAGGTTGGCAGTGTGATCGCCCTCCTGCTCGGCCACAAGATCGGGGCCCTCCCGGTGGTCGAGACCGGGACGCGGGAAGTGCTCGGAATCATAAGCTACGTGGACGTGCTACGGCCGCTCCAGGGCCTGCTCGAGGAGGAAGACTGATCGGAGCGCGGTCCTCTAACCGAGGACGGGGTACCGTCTTGGAAAGCCGGCTTAAAATAGTCGAGGTCTGGGGCATCCCGATCCGGGTTCACTTTAGCTGGCTCCTCGTCTTCGGGCTCGTGGCCTGGTCGTTGGCGGCCGGCTACTTCCCGCACGAGTACCCCGGCCGGGCGGCCCGGACCTACTGGGCAGTCGGAGCGATCACGGCGCTGGTCTTTTTCGCGTGCATCCTCGTCCACGAGCTCGGGCACTCATGGGTGGCCCTGCGGAATGGGATCCCTATCCGGAGCATCACGCTGTTCGTCTTCGGCGGGGTTGCCCAGATCGCTCGCGAGCCCGGCGCGCCCGGCGCGGAGCTCAGGATCGCCATCGCCGGGCCTGTCACGAGCTTTGTGCTGGCCGGCCTATTCGCCGGCACCTGGCAGCTGGTCCTGGATATCCCGATCCTGGCGGCGCCTGCGATTTGGCTGGCCCGCATCAACTTCATGGTGGCGGCCTTCAACCTGATTCCGGGCTTCCCACTGGATGGCGGGCGTCTCTTCCGCGCTCTCGTCTGGCGCCGGACCGGGAGCCGCCGCCGCGCCAGCGAGGCCGCGTCCTTCACCGGCCAGCTCGTGGCCTTCGGATTCATCGGCTTGGGGATCCTGACGGTCCTTGGTGGCAACGTGATCGGGGGGATGTGGTTGGCCTTCATCGGTTGGTTTCTCCAGAACGCCGCCGCGGCCAGCCACGGCGAGGCCACGATGCGCGAGACGCTGCGCGGCGTGACGGTGGGCCGGGCCATGACGCGGGACTGCCGGCGTGTCGAGCGGGGCGCCAGTCTCGATCGGGTCGTCCACGAGGAGGTGCTGAGCGCGGGACGGCGCTGCTTCGTCGTGGCCGAGGCCGGGCGGTTGGTCGGGCTGCTCACGCTACACGAGATCAAGGCGATCCCGAAGGACCGGTGGGCGGAGGTCACCGTGGGTGAAGTGATGACGCCGGCGGATAAGGTGACGGTCGTGGACCCCAAAACGGATCTGCTGGCCGCGCTCGAGAAGATGGACGACGCCAACGTCGCCCAGATGCCGGTGGTCGACGGAGACGAACTGCTCGGGATGATCGGCCGCGAACAGGTCCTACACTACGTCCGGGTGCGCGCCGAACTCGGCATGTGACCCGCCCTGCGTGGCGTCATGGGGCGCCGCTGCCCCAAGTGTGGGAAGGGATCTCATCGCGAGGCGAGCTAACCGGCTGAACGTGCTGCATTTATGGATGGCATTGGGAATGCAGCCATCCTTCCTGTAAGCAACACGACCACACTGAAAGGAGGTATGTCCGGACGGGCTCGCCGGATGTCCCACCGCTCGCGTTTGCCAACGGTGCTGTAACTCGCGGTCGCGGCACGATGAAGGGCCGCCCCCGAGGAAGGGGAAGGAGAGCAGCCATGTCCCAGGCAATCAAGAAGACCGACACACAGATCCATCACGACGTGCTCGAGGAGCTCAAATGGGACTCCCGCGTCGACGAGACGGAGGTTGGGGTGCAGGTGGCCGTCGGCGTCGTCACGCTGACCGGCACGGTGACGAGCTGGGCAAAGCGAGTGGCTGCCCAGGAGGCAGCGCGTCGCGTGATCGGCGTGCTCGATGTGGCGAATGACATCAAGGTGAGTGTGCCAGGCGGCCTCGTGCGCAGCGACACCGAGATCGCTCAGGCGGTGCGGCGGGCGCTCGAGTGGGACGTGTTCGTCCCCAACGAGAAGATCACGTCCACGGTGACGGACGGCTGGGTCACGCTTGAGGGCCCGGTCGAGCGCTGGAGTCAGCGCGAGGACGCGGAGCGGGCTGTCCGCAATCTCACGGGTGTGAAGATGGTCGTGAATAAGATCACCGTGACCCCGGCGAAGCCGGGGACCGCGGACGTCCGCAAGGCGATCGAGCAGGCCCTAGAGCGGCGCGCCGAACGCGAGGCCCGGCGGATCGCCGTCGATGTCCGGGACGGCACCGTGACCCTGACCGGACCGGTTCATTCGTGGGCGGAGCGCAAATCGGTGCTGGCGGCCGCCCGCTTCACTCCCGGCGTCCGTGTGGTCGAGGATCATCTGAGAACCGAGCCGGTCTGAGGCGGGGTGTCACATGGTACGGGGACGCCGAGCCGTCTGCCGGCTCAGCCGGTGGCGGGTCGGCGTCCCGCTAAGAGGAGATCTCCGATGAGCCGTCTGCGCCGCATCCTTCACGCCACCGACTTCTCGCCCGCCTCCGGTGCGGCCTTCGCTCGCGCCGTCGCCATGGCCAAGGCCGAGGGGGCGGAGCTTCTGCTCGTTCACGTGTCAGCGCCACAGGTGTTCACCGCCAACGGGGAGTACATCTTTTCGCAGAAGATGTACGATGACCTCGAGGCCTCGGCGCGAAAGTACGGACAAGCGCGCACTTGGAGTCGCTGCGGGCCAAAGCGCGCAAGGCGGGCGTGCGCGTCGAGACGGTGCTGCTCGAGGGGCTGGCCGACCAGCAGATCCTCCGCGCCCGCAAGTCGAAGAAGGCGGACCTGATCGTCATGGGTACGCACGGCCGCCGAGGGCTCGCAAAGTTCTTCCTCGGCAGCGTGGCCTCGCGGGTGGTCGCGAGCTCCCGGTGCCCGGTCTTGACGGTGCGCGGGCGCTAGGTGCTATGAACGAGGAGAGGAGATCGAGGTCATCGATAGAGACCAGCGCCGACGCATTCCGACATGGGTGAAGGTAGCCTATTCGGCCTTCGTGGCCATCGTCGTACCGTGCTACTGGTTCAGCTTATACCGCGCGGAACTTCCTCTACTTCTGCGACGTTGCTCGTCACCGCTATCGCCCTCTGGATCGAAAGCCCGCCGCTGGTGAGTGAGTATGCAGGCACTCGCCATCACGCTGCCGCAGTTGCTGTGGGTGGTCGATCTGCTATGCCGGCTCGTCGCGGGCGTGCACGTGACCGGGGTGACCAGCTACATGCTCGATCCGCAGATTTCCGTGTTCCTGCGGGGGCTGTCGTTGTTTCACGGGTGGCTGCCTCTCTTCCTTCTGTGGCTGCTTTCGCGATTGGGCTATGACGCGCGGGCGCTGCCGCTACAGTGGCCGCCCTCGGGATCTTGCTCGTGTCCTATCTGTTCGCTCCCGGCCCGCCGCCCCGTGCCGATCACCCGACCTGGGCGGTCAACCTCAACTACGTGTACGGCCTCGATGACAGGCACCCCCAGACGCTGATGGCGACCCGGCTCTGGTTGCTGTGCCTGATCGCGTTCAACGCGGTCGTGGTCTGCGTGCCGACTCACTGCGTTCTGCGGCGTGTGTTTGGAGTGCCCTCCGCTCGGGGCCGGACTCACTTGGAACGAACGGCGTAGCCCCGCGTCTCCATGCACCGCGTGTAGACGTCGCGGTCGATGCAGTAGGGCGCCAGCAGCTGGGCCCCGCCATCCGTTCCGACCGCGGCCCGGAGACAGGCGTTCTCGTCCCGCTCTCTCTCGGCGTCGGTGGTGCCGGGCTTGTCCCACACGATGCGCCCTGTCGCGCAACCGGCGAGCAGCGCGATCGCAATGGCTAGTGCGGAGTGCCTCAGGTGGAACATCGATCCCCTCCAGGGCGCGACCTCACGGCGGCGCCGGTTGTCGTTTCCGTTGTCTCGGGCGAGTCAGGGTCGGCTGGCGACCTCACCGCTCGCGCCGGTCCTCGCCTCGAGCACCTGATGGATCCGGTCCAGCAGATCGCGCTGGTCGAGGAGAACGGAGACGAGCTGCCCGGCCACGATCATCGTGCCGCCGACGATCAGCCCCACGAGGCCGACGACCAGGGCCGTCAGGATGCGAACCGCCGGAGAGAACCGCTCGAACTCTTCGTCGTTCGAGAAGCCGAGCCACGACGCCAGGAGCAGGGCCAGGATGAATACGCTCGCGCCTGCCACCACCGAAGCGCGCCCCCATCCCCGAGTGAATCGATAGCTCATCGCCCATCCTCCCCAGGCTCCACGCACGAGCAAGCTTCGTACCTCGCGATCAAGTTGCGAGAAAGGTAGGGAAGGTGACTCTGTCCGCGCAACGCGGCACGGGTATCGCCCGGAAGGCCGCGCCCCAGGTGGGGCGTCAACGCCTCGGCTTCTGACGGCACGCCGGGAGCTCGGGCTGAACCGTCACGCCGGCTGGCACAGGTCTTGCCTGGTGCGATGAATACCAGAGAACCGTGGCGTCGTGGCACCAGTTTTGAGACGGAGGAAGAAGGCGATGAAGGTCAAGAACGTGATGGCCAGGAATCCGATCAGCATCGATCCGCAGGCCCTGGTGGGTACGGCGCTGGACGTCATGCGCACCAAGCACATCCGGCATCTGCCGGTCGTGGACGAAGCCGGGGCGCTCGTCGGGGTCGTGACCGATCGCGACCTTCGCCACGCCGCCCTCGCGCCGGCCGTGCAGGAGTACCTGTCGGCCCGGGCCCACAGAATGGTCCGGCAGCTGGGGCAGACGCTCGAGAGCCTGCGGGTCAGGGACGTGATGACGTGGGCGGTCGTCACCACCGGTCCCGAGGCTCCGCTCCTGTACGCCGCGCTCATCATGTTCGAGAGCCGGGTGGGGAGTCTGCCGGTCCTCGAGGACGGACGTCTGGTCGGGTTGCTCACCGAGCAGGACATACTGAAGGCCCTGCTGATGGAGGGCAAGGTGGCCGAGTTCGGCGAAAGCTACATGTGGTAGCGAGGGCCTCGACTACGTGTCGGCGCGCAGGGATCCTCGGAGCGAGAGAGCGGTGCCCCCGAGGAGTGCGCCGAAGGCGAGCGCGTAGATGCCGAGCGCGCAAACGATGTACGGCCGGGTGGCGTGGGGGAGCACCAGAAGGAGCAAGGCGAGGAAGAGGGAGAACCCGCCCCCGGTCGCCAGCAGCCAGCGGCTGGCCCCCTCGCGCGGCAACCGCGCTGCCGCGATGAGCTCCAGGACGCCGGTCAGCAGCCCCCAGGCCGCGACCTCGCCGACCAGGTAGCGGGGGACGAACAGCCATGTCAGCGCCAGGATCCCGACGATGAGGCTCACCGCCCCTTCGAACAGGATCGGCCAGCCCGCGAATGGCGTCCGCGTGACCCAGAGCGCCGACGCGATCGCCCAAGCCCCGTCCAGGATGGCATAGACGCCGAAAAGCACGACCACCCGGTCGAGCGTCATGGCGGGTCGCAGCAGGAGCAGGACGCCAAACAGGATGGCGAGTGCGCCCCGAGCGCCGACCATCCACCAGTTCTGGCCAAGCGTCGTGAGCGGAACCTGTCCCGCCGGCCTCTCGCTATTCATCGTCGTTTCCCCGCTCCCGGACGGAGTGCATAGCCGGTGCCGTGTCGCAAAGTCGCGCCGCGTCGATTTCCCGGCTCGCGAGGCTGGGGCGCCGCAACCACACCGGGGCATGAGCGCCCCGACGCCGGCCGCTGCCCGCCAGCAAGTTGCTGAATCGATGGACCTCCCGACTGGCACTGGTGATGCAATTCTGGTGAGCGAGGTCGTTCACCGAAACATCTTCAACACAAGGAGGAGCCGTCATGATGCGTGGACTGATGCCGTGGACGGGAAGCACGAAGAGCGAGTTGGACCGGTGGTTCGATCGTCTCGCGGAGCTGAAGTGGGACGAGCTTCCGGGCGGTGGTGACTGGGCGCCGAGCATGGACATCTCGGAGACGAAGGACAGCCTGGTCGCCAAGGTCGAGGTGCCCGGCATGGACCAGAAGGATATCCAGATCTCGCTGCAGGAGAACCTGCTGACGATCAAGGGAGAGAAGAGGCAGGAGAAGGAGGAGAAGGACGAGCGCTATCACCGGGTCGAGCGGTCGTACGGGGCCTTCACCCGCAGCGTCCGGCTGCCGGTCGGCGTGGATGCCGGCAAGGTCGTCGCGACGTTCAAGAACGGGCTGCTGACGGTGACGCTGCCCAAGACACCGTCGTCGAAGGGGACGATGATCCCGATCAAGGCCGAGTAGCGGTCGGCGAAGAGACAACGATGGGAGCCAGGGCCGGGACGTCGGTGGGCGAGCGGTCGCCCGAGCGGAAACGCATGATCGCCGGTCAAATCGAGGCGCGGGGCGTCAAGGCCCCGCGTGTGCTCGAGGCCTTGCGCCGCGTGGCCCGGGAAGACTTTGTGCCGCTCGCCCTGGCTCGCTTCGCCTACGACGACGGTCCGCTACCGATCGGAGTGGGACAGACGATCTCGCAGCCGTACATCGTGGCCGCCATGATCGCGGCGGCCCGGGTCTCGTCGGGCGACCGGGTGCTGGAGATCGGGACGGGCTCGGGCTACGGCGCGGCGGTGCTGTCCCGGATCGCGGACGAGGTCTTCACGGTCGAGCGCATCGAGGCGCTCGCCGAAGCGGCCCGGGGCCGCCTCGCCGAGCTGGTCGCGGGCGACGGCAGCCTGGGCTGGCCGGAGCACGCGCCCTATGACGCGATCGTGGTGACGGCGGGTGGCCCCAAGGTGCCCCGGCCGCTCCTGAGCCAGCTCGCGAGCGGGGGGCGGCTGGTCATGCCGGTGGGCGAGACCCACGGTGGGCAGCGTCTTGTCCGCGTGGTCCGGACCGACGAGCACGAATATGAGTACGAGGATCTCGAGGAAGTGGCATTCGTCCCACTGATCGGGGCCGAGGGCTGGTCCCCGGGGAGGGTAGCGTCATGTACAAGCACATCCTGATCCCCACCGACGGGTCCGAGCTGTCGCAGAAAGCCCTCCGCCAGGGCATCGTGCTCGCCCGGGTGTTCGGGGCCGGTGTGACCGCGCTCACCGTGTCTCCGACGTTCCACAATCTCGCGCTCGATCCGGTCATGGTCGCGGCCACGCCGGAGCAGTACGGGAAGGACTGCGCGGCGCGCGCGGAGAAGTATCTCGAGGCGGCCCGGATCGAGGCCGGGATCGCCGGCGTCCCCTGCGAGATCCAGCACGTGGTGCACGATCATCCCTTCCGGGTGATCGTCGATACCGCCACGACGAAGCACTGCGATCTGATCGTCATGGCCTCGCACGGCCGTCGCGGCATGTCGGCACTGCTCCTGGGGAGCGAGACGACCAAGGTGCTCACCCACACGAAGATTCCGGTGCTGGTGTGCCGGTGATCTCTGCTCACGTCCGGCGCACGGTGACCGGGATGCGGGCGAGCTTGGCGTAGAGCCGGCAGCGCCGCCAGATCGGCCGCCAGTCGTAAAGGAAGATCTCGAGCGGCCGCCACATCGCCACCCAGCCGACGATCAGCAGGCCCTCCTCCGCGATCTCCGGCACCACACCCTGTCCCCAGGCGAGGGCCAGCTGGCGGAGGACGATACAGACGAACAGGAAGGCCAGCCCGATCCCCAGCGCGATGCGGCCGTCGCGGAAGAAGAAGCGCAGCCGGCGACGGCCCTCGCTCAGACGATAGGCGAAGTAGTTGTGGAGTGACTGCTGGAGATCGGGCGGATCATCCGTCGGCAGCTAGTCGGCCGGTACGTAGATGATCAGCTTCACCGGAGTGGAGAGCGGGAACTCGTGGGCCAGACCCGCGGCCGCATTCTTCATAGTCATGGCGCGCCGGGAGACCTCTTCGACGGTGACGTCTTCGGCCTTGCGCACCCCGCCGATGGCCGGCCCGCACGCGACGTTGTCCACGACGACGACCGCGTCCAGTCCGGCCCGCGCGTCCCGGATCAGCACGATCTTGTCCGGTCCGATCTCGTCGCCGATCCGGAGAGCGAGGGAAGCCATGCGGTCTAGAGCGGCTTGACGAGGAAGACGGCCCTTCGGTTTTGCGCCCAGCAGGCCTCGTCGTGGTCGGTGCAGAGCGGGTGCTCCTTGCCGTAGGAGATCGAGACGAGTCGGCCCGCCCGGACGCCGCGGTCGATCAGATAGTTCATGGCGGCCCCCGCTCGGCGTTCGCCGAGTGCCAGGTTGTACTCGCTGGTCCCGCGCTCGTCGCTGTGCCCCTCGATGAGCACCAGGGTGTTCGGATTCGCCTTGAGCCAAGCCGCATTCTCGTCGAGGACGGCGATGTCCTCGGACCGGATCTCGGAGGCGTCGAACTCGAAGTGGATGGCGGCGAGACGCGGCGCCGCGACGAACTCGCCGGGCGAGGGCACCGCGGAGGGAACTTCCGGGAACGTGGCCTCGCGGTCCGGTTGCTCCATGGCGGTGACCCTTGCGATGGCCTCGCGGCCGCCCACCGCGACGTCGGAGCGCACTCCCGTCGACTGACATCCGACGATGAGGAGCAGCGAGCTCAGCAGAGCGGGCGCTAGCCAAGATCCGATGTTCATAGATCCTCCTTGCAGGGTTCGAACGAGCCCGAACAGTGCAAGCCCGGTGCCTGGTCGGAAAGCACGCGTCGTACAGGCGTTCCCGGCTGGATCGGGCCTTGGCGGCACATGGAATTCCCACGACAGTGAGGCAGGGCTGTCCCGCCTCGGGGTGTCCCGAAGACGATCCCGCGTGATCTTCCGGGCAGTTTCGCGTGGCACCGGGCTTGCTCACCTCGTCGTTCAGTGTTCTTCAAGGCCCTGGCTTGCGATTTGGACGGGACCCTCGCGTCGGACGATCGGATCGTTCCGGCCGCGCGCGTGGCGCTGGAGGACGCCCGCCGGGCGGGGCTGCGGCTCATTCTCGTGACGGGTCGCACCTTCTTCGAGCTGACGCGGGTTTGCGACTGCCTGGACTTGTTCGACGGGGTGGTGGCCGAGAACGGCGCCGTCCTCTATTATCCGCGGCTGGCGATGATCCGCGACCAGGGGCCGCCGCCCCCGGGGATGCTCCTGGCCGCGCTCGAGGGGCGCGGGATCTACTATCAGATGGGACGCGTGATCGTTGGCACGACCCGGGCCGACGAGGCGCGGGTGAGGGAGGCCCTCGCCGCGGCGGGCGTGACGCGGGACATCGTCTACAATCGGGCCGCCCTCATGCTGTTGCCGGCGGGCGTGTCCAAGGGCACCGGCGTGCAGCACGTCCTGCGATTTCTCGAGCTCTCGCATCACGACGTGCTCGCCCTGGGCGATGCCGAGAACGATCTGCCGCTCTTCGCCGCGTGTGGCTGGAGCGCCTGCCCCGGCAACGCGGTGCCCGCGATCAAGGCGGGCGCGGACTGGGTGTTTCCCGGCGACAGCGGTGACAGCGTGGCCGCCGCGATCACGGGCCCGATCCTGCACGACCAGCTCTCCATCGAGCAATCGCCGCGACATCGAGTCGCGATCGGTTGGGTGGTCACGACCTCCGAGCCCGTCACGGTCCCGGCCCGGGGGGTCAACCTCCTGATCCAGGGCGATCCCCACTCGGGCAAGTCGTGGCTGACCGGCGCACTGGTGGAGCGTCTCGTGAGCGCCCGCTACGCGGTCTGTGTCATCGATCCCGAGGGCGACTATCGGGTGCTGGCCAACCTGCCCGCCATGGCGTGGGTCGAGATCCGGGAGCCCGCCGACGTCGACCCGGCGCTCGACGACCTGCTCCGCGACCCCGCGGCCTCGGTGGTGCTCGACCTGTCCACGCGGCCGCACGCGGCCAAGGTCGCCGTCGTCGAGCGTGCCCTGCGACGGATCCGCGAGATCCGACAGCGCGTGGGCCGACCCCACTGGGTGGTGATCGACGAGGCGCACTACTCGCTGCACCGGCAGGGGGTCGCCGACGCCGCGCTGGGCCTCGAGGATCGCGGCTTCTGCTTCGTCACGTACCGGCCGAGCTGGCTCCGCGAGCGCGTGGCCCACGCGGTGGACATGTTCCTCGTCTCGCGGACCACCGCCCGGGACGAGCTGGGCGTGCTCGAGGAGGCGTTCCCGCCGCCCGGGGCCGACGGAGCGATCGCGGAGGTGCTCGCCCACCTTCCGCGCGGGGAGTTCCTCGTGGTGCAGCGAGATCCCGCGGGCCGTCGCGCCACGCTGACCTTCGTGCCCGCCCCGCGCCAGACCGTCCACGTTCGCCACCTGACCAAGTACGTGGACACGCAGGTGCCGGCCGGTCGCGAGTTCCTCTTCCGGCGTCCGGACGGACGCGTGACCGGCAGCGCGAACAGCCTCCACGCGTTTCATCGGGCGGTGCTGGGCGCGGGCGCCGACATCCTGATGCATCACGCGGGGGCCGGCGACTTCTCCCGCTGGGTGCGGGACGTCTTCGGCGACGCGGAGCTGGCGCGTCAGCTCCGGAAGATCGAGACCCGCTGGTCCCGGGGCGAGTTGAAGGACTTCCGGCGGGCGGTGGACGCGCTCGTCACGGTCCGCTACGGCGTGGACGGATAGATGGCGGCCCCGTTCTGGGCGCTCGGCGTCGAGGAGGCCCTGGCCCAGGTCGCCGGCAGCGCGCGCGGGCTCTCCTTGGAGGACGCGGCCGCCCGCCTCGCGCGATGGGGCCCGAACGAGCTGGCGCCGCCGCGCCGGTTCGAGGCCCTCCGGGAGATCGCGCGCTTCCTCGCCAATCCGCTGGTGCTCATCCTGCTGGTGGCGAGCGCCATCTCGGCCGCCTTCGGCCAGGTGGTGAGCTCCGTGATCATCGCGCTCATGGTGATCCTGAGCGTGGTCCTCAACTTCACCCAGGCCTATCGATCCCAGCGGGCGGCGGCCCGCCTGCGGGAGCAGGTCGGGCAGACCGCCACGGTGGTGCGGGACGGCGCCGAGCGCGAGCTCCCGGTGCGGGAGGTCGTGCCCGGCGACCTGGTGCGCTTCAAGGCGGGCGACCTGGTGCCGGCGGATTGCCGGCTCCTCTCCACGCGGGACCTGTTCGTGAACGAGGCGGCCCTGACCGGCGAGTCGCTACCCCGGGAGAAGCACGCGCTGCCCGGCCCCGGTTCCGCTCCCGGGCCGGGGGAGGCGGACGCGGCCGTGTTCCGGGGCACCTCGGTCATCAGCGGCCTGGGCTCGGCGGTGGTGATGACCACCGGGCTCGCCACCGAGTTCGGCCGGGTGACCGCGAGCCTCGTCGGACGGCCGCCGGAGACCGAGTTCGAGCGCGGCACCCGCCGGTTCGGCTTCCTGATCCTGCAGGTGGTCATCTTCCTGGTGCTCTTCGCGTTCTTCGTCAACGCGCTCTTCCGGCGCGACCTGCTCGAGTCCTTTCTCTTCTCGGTGGCCCTCGCGGTGGGGCTCACGCCCGAGCTGCTGCCCATGATCGTGTCGGTGACGCTGTCGAGCGGCGCGGTGCGTATGGCGAGGAAGAAGGTCATCGTCAAGCAGCTCGCAGCCATCGAGAACTTCGGCAGCATGGACATTCTCTGCAGCGACAAGACCGGCACGCTCACCCACGGCGAGATCACGGTGGACCGGCACGTGAACATGCGCGGCGAGAACACCGAGACGGTCATCCGCCTCGCCGCGCTGAACAGCACGTGCCAGACGGGTCTGCGCAGCCCGATGGACGACGCGATCCTGCGCCACGACCATCCGGTGACTGGTCAGTACACCCGCGTGGACGAGATCCCGTTCGACTTCCAGCGGCGCCGCGTGTCGGTGGTCGCGGAGGCGGTAGGCCGCCGTCTCCTGATCACCAAGGGCGCGCCCGAGAGCGTGCTGCCGGTCTGCTCGCAGTACGAGCTGGACGGCGTGCCCAAGCCGCTGGACGAGTCGGCGGAGAGAACTGCCCACGACCTCTTCACGCGACTCAGTCGCGACGGCTATCGGGTCCTCGCGGTGGCCTACCGTCCCATCGGCGTGCAGCCCGGCTACGCGCTCGTGGACGAGCGGGACTTCATCTTCGTCGGGTTCGCCGCGTTTCTCGACCCTCCGCACGAGGGAGTGGCCGAGACCCTGGCCGCGCTGCGGGCCGACGGCATCGAGGTCAAGATCGTCACCGGCGACAACGAGCTGGTCACCCGGAAGATCTGCGAGCAGGTCGGGCTGGACGCGGGCGGCATCGTGCTCGGCGACGAGGTCGAGCGCATGACCGATCCGGCCCTGGGCGCGGTGGCCGAGCGCACCACCGTCTTCGCCCGCGTGTCGCCGATCCAGAAGAACCGCATCGTGCGGGCGCTCCACGCCCGCGGGCACGTCGTGGGATGCGTGGGCGACGGCATCAACGACGCGCCCGCCCTTCGCTCGGCGGACGTGGGCATCTCGGTGCAGAACGCGGTGGACGTGGCCAAGGACGCGGCCGACATCATCCTCCTGAAGAAGCGGCTCGACGTGCTGCACGACGGGGTGGTGGAGGGACGGCGGAGCTTCGGCAACATCATGAAGTACGTGCTCATGGGCACCAGCTCCAACTTCGGCAACATGCTGAGCATGGCCACCGCCTCGCTCTTCCTGCCCTTCCTGCCCATGCTGCCGCTGCAGATCCTCCTCAACAACTTCCTGTACGATCTTTCCCAGGTGCCGATCCCCTCCGATCGCGTGGACGCCACCTACATGGTGAAGCCCAAGCGGTGGAACATCGGCGTCATCCGCCGCTACATGCTCCTGATCGGCCCGCTCTCCTCAATCTTCGACTTCGCCACCTTCGGCGTGATGCTCGGCGTGTTCCACGCGAGCGAGCCCCTCTTCCGCACCGGATGGTTCGTGGAGTCGCTGGCCACCCAGACCCTGGTCATCTTCGTGATCCGCACCGCGGACCGGCCCTGGCGCAGCCGGCCGAGCGCGGGCCTGGCCTGGGGCGTGGGGGCGTGCGCGCTGGCGGGCGCCGTCCTGCCGTTCACCCCAGCCGCGCCGTGGTTGGGCTTCGTGCCGCTGCCGCCCCTTTTCTTCGCGGTCCTGATCGGCATGGTCGTCGCCTATCTCGCCCTGGTGGAAGGGGTCAAGCGCTGGTTCTATCGCCGCTACCCCATGTGAGGATCGATCGAAGGAGGAGCCCGTGCCCAAGACAATGACGGTGGTCACGCTCGGTCTCGTCGTGGGTGCGCTCGTGATCAGCGCACCGATCCTGGCCCAGAGCCCTCCGGCGCCCCCGCCTCAGGCGACGCCGCACCATGCCCACCAGGCCGCCGCCTCGCCGAGCGGCGGCCCCACGCTACCCGGCCAGGATGCCTTCGGGGCCATCGCCGAGATCGTGCGACTGCTCGAAACCGATCCGACCACCGACTGGAGCACGGTGGATCTCGAGCGCCTGCGCCAGCACCTGATCGACATGCACGAGGTGGTGCTGAGGTCCGAAGTCCGGACGAATCCGATTCCGGGCGGGCTCATCATGGACGTCACCGGGGTGGGCCGGACCGAGCAGGCCATCCGGGCGATGATCGCCCCCCATGCCGCGGAGCTCGACCACATGCCCGAGTGGCTCGCCCGGGCCGAGGAGATCCCGGGCGGAGTCCGGCTCACCGTGACTGCCCGCCGGCCCGAGGACAGCCGGACCGTGGCGCGCATCCGGGGGCTGGGCTTCGCCGGGCTCCTGGTCCAGGGTGGGCATCACGGCCCTCATCACCTGGCCATCGCGAAGGGGGAGCTCGCGGCGGGCCATTCGCACTAAAGAGAGGCGAGGCGCGCCCGCCCCACCCGGGAGCCCGGTGCCTCAGCCGTCCATTCCCGGATGACCCCAACTGCGCGTTTTCCCTCGCGCCCGCGCTCGTGGAGGCGTGGCATTGCCCTTGCTCCTTCAGCCCTACATGAGCACATTGAGCTTCTACCGACGGGTGATCGACGAGACCGGCGAGCGGGACCGCGAGGCCGTGAAGCATGGGACGGCCGCCGTGCTCCATGCCCTGCGTGATCGGCTCCTGCCGACAGAGGCGGCGCAGGCCGCGGCGCAGCTGCCGCGCGAACTCCGCGCGGTGTGGAGCGCCGGCGACGTGAAGGGTCGCGCCCCGATCAAGATGCACCGCAGGCAGTTCTACGAGCGCGTGATGCGGGAAGCCGGGCTCGAGAGCAGCCGCGAGGCGCGATTTCTCACCATCGCCGTCTTCACCGCGCTCAAGGAGCAGCTCTCTCCCGGAGAGGCGGACGACGTCCAGGCGCAGCTCCCCCGCGATCTGAAGGAAGTCTGGGAGGACGCCTGAGCGATGAGCACCTCCGCGCGGCTGGCCCTCCCGGTGGAGACGGTGATGACCCGCCGGGTCGTGCAGATCATCGAGCAGATCCCGATGTCGGAGGTCCGGAACATCGCGGCGAAGTACGACTACAACGCGTTCCCGGTCGTCAGGCTCGACGGGCGCCTCGTGGGCATGGTCACCAAGGGTGATCTCCTGCGGGTCGCCCGCGCGGCGATGGACGACTCGAGCGTCTGGCTCTCGCCGGTCTCCCACTTCATGGCCCACGGCGTGATCGCGCTCCGGCCGGCGGAGCCTCTGGCGAGCGCGGTGGACCAGCTCGTCGAATCAGGACTGCGGAGCCTGCCCGTCATCGACGCGGCGGCCCGGGTCGTCGGGATGGTCTCGCGGAACGATCTGATGATGGCCATCGCGTCGGAGACGGCATGAGCGGCCACGGTCGCGCCTTCGACCCCGCGCTCGGCGACGAGTTCCGGCGGCGGCTGCTCGACGCCCGCGCCGCGCTGCTCCAGACCGCCGCGGCGACCGACGAGGAGATCGCCGGCCTGGAGCGCCCCGGACCCGGGGATGCGCCGGATCGCGCCGCGTCGACGTCCACCACGTCGCTGATCACGCGCCTGGGCGGCCAAGAGAAGCGAGAGCTCGACGAGATCTCTGAGGCGCTCCGCCGGCTGGGCACCGGCCGTTTCGGCGCGTGCGAGTCCTGCCACAGGCCCATTCCCCTCGTGCGTCTGCGGGCGCTCCCCGCGGCCCGCTTCTGCCGGAGCTGCCAGGCGGCTCAGGAGGTTGTCCGATGATCGCGCGAATTGCGATGCTGCTCGCGGTGGTCTTGCTGGCCGCGCCCGTTCACGCGCAGGAAGCGGGCGGTCTGGTCAGCCAGGGCCGCGGCCTCTTCCGGGACCAGGGGTGCTACGGATGCCATACCGTCGGCGCGATGGGCACACCCATCGCGCGAGACCTCTCGCACATCGGCACCAAGCACGACCAGTCGTACCTCGCCCGCTGGCTGCGCGATCCGTCCGAGCAGCGCCCGCGGGCCCACATGCCGAAGCTCCAGCTCACCGAGTCCGAGGTGCAGGCGCTCTCCGCCTACCTCGGCTCGCTCCGCTGATGAAGCTGCTGCGAATCCTCCACGCGACGGACTTTTCGCCTGCGTCCCGCCCCGCGTTCAGGATGGCACTCGCCCTGGCGCGGCCAGCGGGCGCCCGGCTGTTGCTGCTCCACGTCCTGACCCCGCCGTCGCCCTTCGTGACCGGGCGCGGTCCGGCGCCCGCGAGCTATCTCGAGCTGCTCCAGGCCGGGCGGCGGCAGGCGCGCCGCCGGCTCGCCTCGTGGCTCGCACAGGCTCGGACGGCCCGCGTCCGCGCCCAGGCGAAGCTCGTCGAAGGCGGGCCCGCGGAGCAGATCCGCAAGGTGAGCGGGCGGTGGCGTGCGGACCTGATCGTCATCGGCACGCACGGGCGGACCGGGATGCGGCGGTTCGTGATGGGCAGCGTGGCCGAGCAGGTGGTGCGCAGTTCGCCCCGACCGGTGTTGACCGTCCGCGGCCACTAATCCGGGCGAGCGGTGGCAGAGCCCCCGGCACATTGCGGTGGTGACCGTGGGCGGGGACTGCCCCCGGCATGAACGCGGCGATCCGCGCGGTGGTCAGGCCGCGATCCACCGCCACGACCTCCGGGTGACCGGTGCTAGGACACGTCCAGCGCGCCTGCTCGCCCACGCCGTTCGACCGGACCATGGCGGCGCACTTCGGAACGGTCGCGGTGGCGGCGCTCGCCGCCGGCCGATCGGGGAGCATGGTCGCTTTGCGAGGAGATCGGATCGAGCACGCCCCACTGTCCGAGGTCCTGGCCGCGCCGAAGCACGTCGATGGGCAGGGCGAGCGGGTCACCGCGGCACGCGCCATCGGGACGATCTTCGGCGACGAGGCGCTCGGCTAGACGCCGCTATCGACCGGGAAGGTCAGGGTGAACGTCGTTCCCTTTCCGACCTCCGAGCGGACGGCCAGGGTCCCGTGGTGGTCGTGGACGATGCCGTGGCTGATCGAGAGACCGAGCCCGGTGCCGTCCGACCGGGTGGTGAAGAAGGGATCGAAGATCTTGGGCAGGATCTCGGGCGGAATGCCGGACCCGGAGTCCGTGACGGTGAGACGCAGCGACCGGGTGGCCGGCTGATAGCTCGTCGCGACCGTGATCTGGCCACCGCCGGGCATCGCGCTGCGGGCATTGGTCAGGAGGTTCAGCAGTACCTGGCCGATCGCGTTGGCGTCGGCCACGCTGTCGGGCAAGGTCTCGTCGAGGCTCAGCGTGACCGTGATGTGGCCGCGGGTCAGGTCCTTCTGGGCGAGATGGAAGATCTCCTCGACGACTCGGTTCAGGTTCACCGGAGCGCGAACTCCGGAGGACTGGCGCGCGAAGGAGAGGAGCCCCTGCGTGATGGCCGCCACGCGGCGCGCTTGCCGGAGGATGACCTCCAGATCCTTCCGCAGCTCGGCGGGGAGCGCGCTGCCCTCCCCCTCGAGCAGCATGACCTCGACCCGGGACGTGATGATGCCGATGGGGTTGTTGATCTCGTGGGCGATCCCGGCCGACAGGGTCCCGAGCGCGGCCAGCTTGTCGGCCTGCCGGGCCGCACGCTGGAACGCCACCCGCTCGCTGATGTCGGTCACGAACGCGATCGCGCGGGTTCCCTCCTCGGTGTGGACGTAGCTCAGGCTGACCTCGACCGGGAACTCGGTGCCGTCCTTCTTGAGCCCGGAGAGATCGAGACCCTGGCCCATGGACCGGACCCGAGGCGCCGCCATGTAGGCGGCTCGATGGCCGACGTGGCGCTCCCGGAGGCGCGTCGGGATCAGGAGCTCGACGGGCTGCCCGATCAGCTCGGCGCGCGGATAGCCGAACATCGTCTCGGTCTTGGTGTTGACGAGCACGATGCGCCCCGCGGCATCCGTGGCCACGATGCTCTCGGACGCGGACTCGAGGAACGCCCGCGACAGGGCTTCACTGCGACGCAGCCCGTCTTCCGCCAGCCTCTGGGCGGTGACGTCACGGTGATGTGCCAGCCAGGACATCGCACGCCGCCATCCCATCGGTGCCATCGGGATGGATTCTGGGGCAAGCGATCGAGGGCATCAAGGCCCGGGAGAGCTGGGGCGCCGTCGCCACAATGGAGACCCGGATGCCTCGGGAGGCGCTGGGCTCCCGTTTCGTAACCACGTGAATCCGTGAGTGTTCTCGGTGGCACCCTGGTTGCACTTTCCACCCGCGAGGCCAGCGGACGAAACACTCACCAGAAGGACGAGCCGACATGATGCGCGGGCTGATGCCGTGGATGGCAACCGGGAACCTGAAGCGGGAGATGGATCGGCTGTTCGACCAGATCGCGGAGGTCAAGTGGAGCAACTTCCCGGCTTCGGGCGACTGGGTGCCGAGCATGGACCTCTCGGAGACCAAGGAGAGCCTCGTGACCCGGGTCGAGGTCCCCGGCATGGACCAGAAGGACATCCAGATCTCGCTGCAGGAAAATCTCCTGACCATCAAGGGCGAGAAGCGGCAGGAGAAGGAGGAGAAGGACGAGCGCTTCCACCGGGTGGAGCGCTCCTACGGGATGTTCGCGCGGAGTGCGCGGCTCCCGGTGGCGGTGGATGCCAACCGGGTCACCGCCACCTTCAAGAACGGGCTGCTGACCGTGACGCTGCCCAAGACGTCGGCGGCCAAGGGCACCACGATTCCGATCAAGGCCGACTAGCGCCATGTTCTACCGCGTCGTCGTCCCGACGGATTTCTCGAGGTGCGCCGAGGAGGCGTGGCGTCTCGCCCGGCGCGTGGCCGTGATGTCCGGCGGCGAGCTGATCTTGGCTCACGTGCTGGCGGAGACGCCGCTCTATGGAGAGGGCCCGTTCAGCATGGGGACCGTCCGTCAGGTCTACGAGGCGGCGCGCAAGTGGGCGGAGGGGGTGCTCGAGGACTCGGTGGGCAAGGCCCGAGCCGAAGGACTCTCGGCGCGGGCCGTCCTGCGCGCCGGGGTGGCTTATACGGAGATCGTGGATCTGGCCAGGGACGAGCGTGCGGACCTGATTGTCATCGGCACGCACGGTCGCGGTGGCATCGACCGGGCGCTGCTGGGCAGCGTGGCCGACCGGGTGGTGCGGCTCGCGCCCTGCCCGGTGCTCACGGTTCGCGAGCCGGCCTGACGTCATGGCTCGCGAAGGTGGGGCGGCGGGCGGATCCGTAGCCGACTGGATGAGCCGGCCGCCCATGGCGGTGGCGGAAGGCACGCCCATTGGGATGGCGATGGCCCGCATGCAGAGCGCGGAGGTGCGCCACCTGCTCGTCATGGACGGCGCCATCCTCACCGGGATCGTCTCCAACCGGGACCTGCGTCGGCTCCTTACGCGTGGCGAGGGGTCGCCGCTCCTCTCCGAGCCCGTCCGCTCCATCATGAGCGAGGGCCCGGTGAGCGTCGGCCCCGACACCCCGATGGTCGCGGCCGCCCGGCTGCTCCTGGAGCAGCGGATCGGCGCTCTCCCGGTGCGGGACGGCGAGCAGATCGTCGGGATCTTCACGGCCGCCGACGCGCTCGAGGCCTTGCTCGCGATGGTCGAGGGGCCGCGCCGGTGAGCTCCGGGTCGGTCCGCGCCGTTGCTCGCTCCGACGAGTGTCGCGGTCATCGGCGCCTCGCGGAGCCCGCTCAAGGTCGGCGGCAGCGTCGTGGCCAACCTGCGCTCGGCGGGCTTCGCCGGCCGGGTCATCCCGGTGAACTCGCGTGCCGACACCGTCCAGGGCCTGCCCGCGGTGGCGAGCCTGCTCGACGTCACCGGTCCGGTGGACCTGGCCGTGATCACGGTGCCCGCGGCGGACGTCCTGCCGGCGCTCAAGCAGTGCGTGGCGAAGGGGGTCGGCGGTGCCGTGATCATCTCGGCGGGCTTCCGGGAGACCGCCGGGGAAGGGGTCCGGCGCGAGGCCGAGCTGCGCGAGTGGCTGCGCGACCAGCCGATCCGGGTCCTGGGGCCCAACTGCCTGGGCTGGATCCGCCCCGCGCGTCGGCTGAACCTGACCTTCGCCCCCGGCATGCCGGATCCCGGCGGGATCGCCTTCATCTCGCATTCGGGCGCGCTGGCGGTGGCGATCCTCGACTGGGCGCGGGACCGTCGCGTCGGGTTCTCGCTCTTCGCGTCGCTCGGCAATCAGGCCGATCTCAACGAGAGCGACCTGCTCGCCGCGGTCGCCGCTGACGCGGAGACGCGCGTTATCGCCTGCTACCTCGAGGGTGTCGCCGACGGCCGGCGATTTCTCGATGCGCTCCGCAGCGCAGCCGCGCTCAAGCCGGTCGTCCTGGCGGCTGCACGAGTTGGCCCGCCGCGTCGAAATGAAGGAGCTCGTGACCGCGGGCGAGTTTCTCATCCTGACGGGCCTGATCCTTCCACTGCTGCCGGCCGTGCCCGTGACGAGACTCACGAGTATCACGCCCCGCCAGGCCTGGCTCGCATTGATCGTCGTCTGCAGCCTGTCCTATGTCAGCCATCTGGCCCAGCGCAATCTGGCGATGGCGGCACGCGGACTGTGGATGGCCGCGCTCGGCGGCCTGTATTCTTCCACCGCGACCACCGTGGTCCTGGCCCGCCAGGCCAAGGCCGACCCATCTATGCGGATACATGCACAGGCGGGAATCACCCTTGCGACTGGCGTCATGTATGTTCGCATCTTGGCCATCGTGGCGGTGTTCAACCTGACGCTCGCGCGCCACCTCGCGCTCCCGCTGCTCAGTTTGTCCGGGGGTGCGCTGCTCATCTCCGCGCTCCAATACCGGGTTCGACAGCCCTTGCCCAAGGACCCGGAGCACTCGGCGATCAGCCAAAATCCGCTCGAGCTCGGCGTGGCGACGATCTTCGCGGTCCTCTTCGTGCTGACGTCATTGCTTTCGACGTGGGCGACGGGAGCATTCGGTATTGCCGGCGTGTATTCGCTGGCGGCGATCATCGGCGTGACCGATATCGATCCCTTCGTGCTCAATCTGGCGCAGGGGGGCACATCTGGAGTACCTGACGGCGCGATCGCCGCCGCCATCCTGATCGCGACCTCGTCCAACAACCTCCTTAAGGCGGTGTACGCCGCCTCGTTCGCGGGGGGACGAGCCACGGCGCCGAGCGCGGCCGCGCTGGTCGCCCTCGCGGTCGGAGGTGGCGCGTTGGCGATCTACATTGGCGGCTGATAGGGCTTATACCGAAAACAGGTCCGGGGCGTGAAGACCAGGGTGTTCGAGCATCTCAGAGGGATGGATCAGTTCATGGGATCGGTTTAAGAGGCCCTTTTACCGCGAGCTCGCCGATCTACCCGCCCATGGGGTCACCAACTTCTGTCGACGTGTGGTAGTGGATGCCACGCCAGATCCGGGTCGTCGACCTCCTTGACGTAGTGAATATCCCGGCGTTCATACCCAGGCAGTCGCCCCGGCTGTCACGGTCAGTCCGCCTATTCCGGACGGAGCTCCAGATTCCCGTTGGTCACGGCTCCTGCGCAATCCTTGCCGCGATAGGTACCCACCATTGACGTGTCGTTGAGCTCCGCGGACCCCTCGAATATTCCTGGACACTCGGGCGCGATGTTCTCCATGCGCAGCTGCATCCGGCGGCCCGACTCGTCGAGGAGGCCGGTGATCGGCCCGCCGCCACCGGTCCGCAGTTTCCAGGTCCCCGATACCGTGGATTCCCCGCGCACGAGCGTGAAACTAACGTCACCGGCCCCGCGGCTGTCCTCGTAGCGCCCGACCCACACGCTGGGGCCAAGGGTTCTCGCCCGCGCGCGCGCGGGCGCGGTCTTGGCGAGCGGCGCGGTCTGAGCCGTCGCCTGTTCCCCGATCCCTTGCTGCGGGCCCGCCGAGGCTGATGAGACCGCCGGGGCTGACTGGGAGGCGGGAGCCGACTGGGGCGCCGGAGCGGGCCGGGTCGTCTGAAAGGCCGGCTGAGGAGGCGATGCGCTCGTCGCCACGTGAGCCTCCGGGAGGCAGGTCACGCTCGATGGGCTGTTGATCTCCCAGTGGCCGTCGACGAGAGACTTGTTCCAGATCAGCTTGCCCACCACCTCGACCGGCTCCTGCGGCTTGCACACCGGGAGATGGCCCGTGGGACGCTGCACGGTGACCAAGTCTTTCTCTCCACAGTCCATCCGGAGGGCGAAGACGAAGGTGCGCGCGTAGCCCTGTCCGCTGGGCACGTAGGCGCCGGTGACCCGCACCGTCTCGCCGAGCTTGTAGTCACAGGCGGCTGCCGCGCCAGGCTGTGGCGCCACGGCGGCGACGAAGAAGACGGCGACTACGAAGAGTCTCACGGCTGTGCGCTCAGGAACGCGGCGATCTGGCTGATCTGAAGCGCAGTCAGGTTCTGCGCATTCGCGTGCATGATCTCGTTGGCACGGGCGTTCGAGATGAAGGCGGCCAGTTGCCGCTCGAGGTAGGGGCGATGCTGGCCGGCGAGCCTCGGGAACGGCCCGTTTCCCCCGGCCTTGTCTCCGTGACAGCTCTGGCACGGGGGGACCTGTTGCGCGGGAATGCCCTCGTCGAAGATCTTCTTGCCGGCCGCGATCTCCTCGCGCCCGGCGGGCTTCCCGGACGCCGGCCGCTGAGCGGCGTAGTACGCCGCGATCTCGGTGATGGCGGCATCCGTCAGCTGGGCCGCCATGCCCCACATGAACGCCTGGGCGTGAGGGTCGGCCCGCGACCGGTCCCGGAACGCTTTGAGCTGGGCCTCGAGGTAGACGGCCTGCTGCCCGGCGAGGTGCGGGAACATCGGCGAGATGCTGATGCCCGTGAGCCCGTGGCAGGTCGAGCACACCCGCCTCACCAGGTCGGGGGGTGCGCTCTTCTCCTGCGCCTCCGCCCATCCGGTCACGAGCACGAGCCCGGCCACGGCCGCATACATGACAGTCCGCCTCACAGGCTTTCTCCTCGCCGGGCGCAGTTAGAACGCCGTCCAGATGTAGACGTAGAGCAAGTTGTTGCCGGACGCGTTTCGGCCGAAGCCGTCGTAGTTCTTCGACCGGCCATTGAATTTCGAATAGGCGGTGTATTGCAGCCCGATCTTCGTATTGAGCCAGGGCAGGTAGTCGATCTCGAAGATGGCGCCCTGCGTGGTCGGCTTTCCATTGGCGCTGCCGAGCAGCTGGCTGGGGGTTCCGGTTCCGGCTCCTGGACAGGCGGGCGAGGGCGCGGTCGCAAAGGTCGACGGGCTGCAGTAGAGCGTGAAGTCACGGCTGCCGGTCGTGGAGAAGAACTGCGTGGAGCCGCCGATCTTGCGCCTGAAAAAATAGGTGCCCGTCAGCCGCGCCGTATCGAGCCAGTCGTGCGTGTGGTCGGCCAGGGCGACGTTGTTGAACTTGCGAAACTCGTGGATCCACGTCGCCGTGGCCGAGAAGATGTGCGCATCGGTAATGTACTGATACTGGGCGTCGAGCGCGACGTCGGTGAACCGATTCGTCGGTCCGGACTCACCGATCCCCGGCGGGTGAACCTGCGCCGAAATCCCGTAGGTGCCGAAGGAAAGAGCATGATTGTCCCAATCCTGTTCCCACGCCATGCGCCAGTACGGGGCCGCCACCCCGTTGATCCGCGCCTGCGGCGACGTGCTATCGAGTGGACCCGGCCCCCCGGTGGTCGTATTGGTGAAGCTGGTCTGCGCCGAGCGGTAGCCGCTCAGCTCCACATAGAGATGATTGAACAGGAACAGATAGGCCCCGAGGCCCACCGATTCCTGGGCGAGCTGACCATCGAGCAGGGTCTTGGTGACCGGCGGCACGCCGACATTGCTGGAGATGAATGGATAGCCCCACGCCGGGGTGCTGTTCCAGACGTCCTGCGAGGTCGGGTTGTTGTTCACGAAGATCCCGTAGATGAAATCCGGTACCCCCATCGAGTCGAAGCTCGCGTGGTCGGCGAAGCGCAGGTCGGAGTTGTCGATCCCGACCGCGTTGCTGCTGGGGTTCCAGGTCAGCTGCAGG
>JACXTT010000843.1_pt1 | contig 52193 bp, 59 predicted proteins | sample 9270951 | NCBI WGS metagenome assembly JACXTT01 (sample SAMN15532306, study PRJNA645909) | rock metagenome | isolation source: weathered quartz diorite | place: Puerto Rico | collected 2017-06-21
CGCGGGACCCGTGGCGAGTCTGTTCGCCCAGTTGCCGGCGGACACGCAGGCGATTGTGAAGCAGGAGATCGCGCGCGAGGCCGAGGCCCGCAGCTCAAAGCCCGGGCGCGTTTATCTTCACGGCATTACTCACGTCGTCGTCGGCACCAAAATAACCAAGAACTAAGAAAGGACGGAGAATAATTAAGGGGGCCAGGCACAATATATTTTATATTTTCTGCCTCCTCGATCCTGATTTGCGTCAAAGCCGCCGCCCAGCGGTTGTGCCATGCTGCGCGCCTCGAATCAGTACGCGCCTCGCTGGGCAAGGAGGAACCGTGACACCATCCGCCAAACGTTTCATCCTCGAGCAGCTCAAAACCAACCGCATCATGAGCCTCGCCACCGTCCGGCCCGACGGTTACCCGCAGGCGACGACGGTGACCTACGCCAACGACGGGCTGACGCTCTACTTCGCCTGCGACCGCAACGGCCAGAAAGTCCGCAACCTGCGGCGCTCGCCCAAGGTTTCACTCACGATCAACAAGGACACAGCCGACTGGAAGAAGATCACCGGGCTGTCCATGGGTGCCACCGCCAAGGTCCTCGAACGCCCAGCCGAAATAAAGCGCGCGCTCGATCTGCTGTCGCGCAAGTTCAAGGACATGAAGAACTTGAGCGAGGAGGATCTGGCAGAAACGGTGTTCGTGCGCGTGCAGCCAAAGGTTGTCTCGATGCTCGACTACCGCCGCGAGTTTGGCTGGACCAAGCTGGTGCGGGTGTAGCGGGTAGAATAAGGCGGGCTGAACCAAGCCGGATTATTTTCTCCGACTAGCGCCGCCGCGCGAGCGGCTTGTAGCGGTGACAGTCGATGACGTGGTCGTTCACCATGCCGACGGCCTGCATGTGGGCGTAAATGATCGTCGAGCCGACGAACGTAAATCCGCGTTGTTTGAGATCCTTGCTCAACGTGTCCGATTCCGGCGTGCGCGCCGGCACCTGCTTCATGTGCGTCCAGCGGTTCCGGATCGGGCGGCCGTCGACGAAGCGCCAGACGTAGCGGTCGAAACTGCCGAACTCGTCCTGCACCGCGAGGTAGGCGCGCGCGTTCTTCACCGCGCTCTCGATCTTCAGCCGATTGCGCACGATGCCGGCGTTCTTCATGAGGCGCGTCACTTCGCGCTGGCCGTAGCGCGCGACCCGCGCCGGATCGAAGTTCGCGAAGGCTTCGCGGTAGGCGGTGCGTTTGCGGAGAATCGTGATCCAGGAAAGCCCGGCCTGCGCGCCCTCGAGGATCAGGAACTCGAAATGCTTGCGGTCATCGTGCACCGGCACGCCCCATTCCTCGTCGTGGTAGCGCACGTAGAGCGGGTCGGTTCCGCACCACGCGCAGCGCGGCTTGAGGGCATCCGCGGTGCGAAGCCGGAGCTCCGCCTTCAGGCCCGGCGGCAACCGGTTCCATTCCAGCCTGCGCAGCGCGCCCTCGATGGCGTACACGAGATTGAGCGAAGCGTTGTAGCCCTGGTCCTTGAGCAGCCGGTAGGCATTCACCGAGCCGAGCTGTTCGAGATCGTGCCGGGTGTACACGCCGATGGCGTTCAACCACTTCTCGGACGCCGGCCCGAGGTTGGCGAGGCGCGCGAGCTTCGAAACGCGGCGGGGGGCGGGCATCGGAATGCGGGTCGGAAAAGTTAAACGGTTCGGTGAGCCTTATCCCGTGGCCCGATTCTGAGTCGGCGCGGTGGCCGGTTGGATTTTGGCGAAGGGGCTGAGCGCCAGCCACGAGTCGAGCTGGCGCGTGAGCTGACTCGGTCCTTGCACTTCGATCAGGTCTTGCTTGATGGCATCGCGCAGGCTGATGTCGCCGATCCAGACGGCGGCCAGTGTTTTCAACCGCGTGGTAATGGTCACGTCCACGTCGTAGCCCGGGCGTTTCAGGCACACGTCCACCTCGTCGCGCTGGATGACCAACCACCAGAAGCGCTTCCCGCCGTGCACGTCACGAAATTCAAACTGCAGCACCGTGCGTTGCGCCGGCAGGTTCTCGGTGTTGAGCCGCCGATGCATGTCCCACATCAGCAGAGCCGGATCGAGGTCTTCGCGCTTGAGTTCGCTGCGCGCCCAGCGTTGCCCCCAGTTGCCGAGCATCATCACCAACGGCATCAGTTCGTGGCCGGCGGCGGTGAGATGGTAGGCCACGCCCTGTTTGTTGCGCCGGTCAGGCTCATGCTCGACAATGCCGGCGCGCTCGAGCTGCTTGAGGCGTAGCGACAGCAGCGTCGGCGACATCAGCGGCACGCCGCGCCGCAGGTCGTTGAAGTGCCGGCTGCCGCACAGCAGTTCACGCACCACCAGCAGCGTCCAGCGTTCACCCAGGATTTCGGCGGCCTTGGCCACCGGGCAGAATTGTCCGTAACCTTTCATTGAATCTGATTTCCTATTTTCTCGCCGACCGGTACAGATGTTGTACTTGTTGAAACCCCTCCACCGTACCATCCTGTGCGGGCATTGAAAACTCATACCCGTACAGTCATTGGCAGATAAACATGAATGCCCTGGCCATTACGCAATGCGACGGCTGTCCGGGAACATTAGCGGTATCTGATATTGATGGAGGTACATCATGAAAAACGGAAAGACTTACAAAGGCAGTTGTTTTTGCGGCGCGGTCCAGTTCACGGTCAGCGGCGAGCCGGCCGGCATGGGTTATTGCCATTGCGACTCGTGCCGCCGCTGGTCGGCCGGGCCGGTCAACGCTTTCACCTTATGGAAACCCGACGCGGTACAGATCACGCGCGGCGCCGACCAGATCGGCACCTATAACAAGACGCCGCACAGTTTTCGCAAATGGTGCAAGACCTGTGGCGGCCACCTCTTCACCGAGCATCCCGGCATGGGGCTCACCGACGTGTATGCCGCGGCGATTCCGGATTTCCCGTACCAGGCCGGCATCCATGTCCACTATCAGGAAACGAAGCTGCGCATCAAGGACGGCTTGCCGAAGATGAAGGACGTCCCGAAGGAAATGGGCGGCTCGGGTGTCAGCGTCGCGGAGTAACGCTGTCCGCTCTTCAAGCTTCATACCCAGCAAGCGTCCGGTCAACAAGAGTAAGGAGACACCATGCTCGATACCGTCGAATCGAATACCGATTACATCTCCGTCTGGAACGACATTCTCGCGCCGAAGTTCAATCGCTTTTGCAGAATCCTGATGGAAGGCCTGAGCTTTCACAGCCAGGTCGCGCTGAAGCAGATCGCGCTGCCCGCGGGTGCCCGCGTGCTTGACGTCGGTTGCGGCTGGGGCGACACCGCGCTGCAATTGGCGCACAAGGTGGGGCCGCGCGGCAGGGTCATGGGTCTGGACTGTTGCGACAGTTTTTTGCAAAAGGGCCGCGAGGATGCTAAATCGGCCGGTATGAAAAATGTCGAGTTCCTGTGCGCCGATGTTCAGACCCATCCGTTCCGGCCGGAGTACGACCTGTGTTTTTCGCGCTTCGGCATGATGTTCTTCGCGAGCCCCGTCGTCGCCATGCGCAATATCCGCAAGGCGTTGAAACCCGGCGCCGAACTGATGTTTATCGTATGGCGCCGCCTCGAGGACAATCCCTGGCTCGGCGTCCCCAAGCAGATCGCGCTCGAATTTCTCCCCCCGCCGGGCGAGGACGCCAAGTCCTGCGGTCCCGGTCCGTTCTCCATGGCGAGTCAGGACGTCGTCAGTGCCCAGCTCAAGGTTGCCGGCTACACGGATATCACATTCGACCGGGTGGACGGGCCGGTGATGGTGGGCAAGAACGCCGAGGAGGCGATGCAGTTCCAGCTCGCCCTCGGGCCCGCCGGCGAGATCTTCCGCGAGGCCGGCGAACTCGCCGAGCGCAAACGCGGCGAGATCGAAGCGGCGCTGCGCCGGGAACTCGCGCGCTTCGAGAAGAACGGAGAGATCATCATGGATTCGAGTTCGTGGACCATTCGCGCGCGCAACCCCGATGCATAGCTTTATTGCTTCGTCACTCTCCGCAGTTCGCGCACTGCCGGCAGCGTCCAGCGTTCACCCGGGATATCGGCGACCGTTGGCCACTGGGCAGAATTGTCCGGAACCTTTCATGAAAATGCGCCTCCGGTTTTGCTCGTTGACCCGGTACAGATGTTGTACTTGTTGAAACCCTTCCACCGTACCATCCTGTGCGGGCACTGAAAATTCAAACCGGCACATTCTTCGGGAGATCGACATGAATACACAGGCCATTACGCGACGGAACGGCAGCCAAGGAACATTAGCAGTTGCTGATATTGATGAATTCGCCAAGCGCCTGCGCGGGCGACTGGTGCGGCGCGGCGACGCCGACTATGCCGGCGTGCGCGCCATATGGAACGGCATGATCGAAAAACAGCCGGCGCTGATCGCGCGCGTGCAGGGCGTGGCCGACGTCATCGAGGTGATACGCTTCGCGCGCCAGCACGACCTGCTGATCTCGGTGCGCGGCGGAGGACATAATGTCGCCGGCACCGCGCTGTGCGACGACGGCCTCACGATCGATCTGACGCAAATGAAGGCCGTGCTGGTGGACGCGAGCGCGCGCGAGGCGGTGGTGCAAGCGGGCGCCACCTGGGGCGACGTGGATCGCGAGACCCAGCTGTATGGATTGGCCGTGCCGAGCGGCATCATCTCCACCACCGGCGTGCCGGGATTGACCCTCGGCGGCGGCTTCGGCTGGTTGAGCCGCAAGCACGGTTACACCTGCGACAACCTGCTTGAGGCCGAGCTGGTGACCGCCGACGGGCGTGTCATCCGCGCGAGCGCCAAGGAGAACGCCGATCTGTTCTGGGGCCTGCGCGGCGGCGGCGGAAACTTCGGCGTGGTGACGGCGTTCAAGTTCCGCCTCCAGCCGGTGGGTCCGCAGGTCGTGGGCGGCATGATTCTGTATCCGCTCGACAAGGCCGCCGAGGTCCTGAAGTTCTTCCGGGAATTCACCACGTCCGCTCCCGAGGAGCTGGGGGCCTTGGCAGTATTACGCCCGGCACCGCCGGCGCCATTCCTGCCGAAGGAATTGCACGGCAAACCGGTAGTCGCGATCGTCGTCTGCTATGTCGGCGATCCGGAGGAGGGCGCGCGCGTGCTCAAGCCGCTCAAGGAATTCGGCCAGCCGCTCGCGGACGTCATCGGGCCGAAGCCGTTCACGGCACTGCAGGCGATGCTCGACGGCGGCCAGCTCGCCGGGCGGCGGTATTACTGGAAGTCGGAGTATCTGCACGAAATCAAGGAAGGCACGATCGACACGCTGATCGCGCAGGCGCGGCAACTCGGCTCGCCGCATTCGGCGATTCTGGTGTTCCAGCTCGGTGGCGCCATCAGCCGCGTCGGACCGCTCGAGACCGCCGCCAGCGGCCGTGATGCCCGCTACATCGTCAACATCGCCGGTGCCTGGGAGAATAAACAAGACAACGAACGTGAGATGAAGTGGGTGCGTGACACCTGGGCGGCGGTGCGGCCGTTCGGCACCGGCGCGGTCTATGTCAATTTCATGGCCAACGACGAGCGCCCGGAGCGGCTGCACGCCGCCTATGGGACGGAGATTTACCAGCGGCTCGCGGCACTCAAGGACCGCCACGATCCGGATAATTTCTTCCGGACGAACCAGAACATTCTCCCGGCCCGGGAACGCCGTCCGGCCGAAGTCGCGACGGTGAATTGATAATCGTCGGAACCTGACTTCGTAAAATCCTTTAACAGGAGGAACTTGTGGCAAAAACGCTTTATGAACGTCTGGGCGGTGTCGAGGGAATCACGCGGCTGGTGGATGACGCCGTGGACGCGCATTTTGTCAATCCGCTCATCAAAACCCGGTTTGAAAACACCAAGGACGTCGAACGCGCCAAGCGCATGTCGGTCGAGTTCTTTTGCGCCGGTGCCGGCGGACCGCAGACCTACACGGGACGGGATCTGGTGAGCGCGCACAAGGGCATGAATATCTCGGAACAGGAATTCATCGCGGCGGTGGACGATATCCTGTCGGCGATGGACAAAAACAATCTGGCCGACGATGTGAAGAAGGATGTGCTGGCCGTGCTTTATTCGCTCAAGGGCCAGGTCATCCGCGTATGAATCTGCCACGCGATCGGATCACGGTTTTCTCCCATAACCCTGCCGAGCCCGGGCTTGCGTGCACCACGCCTGACGGTAGGGGCCCGAAAAAACGGCCCCGTAAGGGGCCGTTCTGGTTGTTGGGTTAGCATCGAGCCTGAACTATCCCGGCTTCGGATGGCCGGATTTGCCGATGGCTTCCATGATCGCCTCGGAATTCTGGAACAGCGTCAACACCAGCCACACCGCGGCGGCGAGGATGCCGAGGATGAAGCTCCAGTCGAGTATGGTTCTGAGCGTGTCGCCAATGAATGGCGCGCCGAAATGAATGAGCACCAGGTAGGTGCTGATCGTGATGATCAACGTGATGAGCGCCAGCACCGGATCGGCGAGGCGGGCCATGCCGCCGGCGAGGCCGCGGAGTTGCAGGGTGAGCCGCTGGCCGAGCATCCACATCAGGACCAGCGCGCCGGCCTGCGCGATGAACCGCGCCAGCGAGGCCGCGGTGACTTTCTCCGTGCCGAGCGTCGCGCTCTTGAACAGCCCCAGGCTGCCCAGCACTTCGCCGAGCACCAGCGCGGCGGCGATGACGATGACGAATTTCCCTATCCAGATCCAGTTATTCATGTGTCACCTGTTTGTTTCGAGGAACTGCCCTGAAGTGTAGCCAAATCCCGGGACCGCGTGGCCGGTGTTGGGTCAACTAATTAAGGGCCGGTGTGATTTGATTTTCGGCAATGGTACCGCTCTTGGTCTGGTTTCCCTAGCGGACGCCCGGTGTTTCTTTATCGGGCCGCCGCCTTCGGGCATCATGCATCTGATGGGTTGTTACTGAAATCAGGCGTGCCCGTTCTGATTCCATTTTCTGCAGGCCGCGACAGGTAAATGCTCGCATGAATCGAATGAAGAAAAACGTCTGGCTGCTTTCGTTCTGCCAGGCGCTCATGAACAGCGGCAACATCCTGCTCGCCACCACATCCGCGCTCGTGGGTTACGAGCTTGCCGAGAACAAGGCGCTGGCGACTCTGCCGCTGGGCCTGCAGTTCCTTGGCACCATGCTGACTACCATCCCGGCCTCGATGTTCATGAAGCACGTCGGCCGGCGCGCTGGTTTCATCGTCGGCACCCTGTTTGGTCTGACCGGCGCGGCGCTGGCGGCCTGGGCCATCGTGCACGGCTCGTTTTTCTTTTTCTGCGCCGGCGCCGTGCTGTTCGGCGTGTTCAACGGTTTCGGGACTTACTACCGTTTCGCGGCAGCGGATATCGCGACCGACGACTACCGCCCGACCGCCATTTCCTACGTCATGGCCGGCGGCGTGATCGCCGCCGTCGTGGGACCGAATCTCGCGAAGTGGAGCGTCGGGCTGCTGCCATCGGCGGAGTTCGCCGGCAGCTACCTCGCGCTCGCGGGCCTCTACGTCGCCTCGCTCATGGTGCTGCTGTTCCTCGACATCCCGCGCCCGGACGCGCACGAGGCGCACGATACCGGCCGGCCGCTGCGCGAGATCGCCGCGCAGGGAAAGTTCGTGGTGGCCGTGCTCGGCGCGGCGCTCGGTTACGGTGTCATGTCGCTGGTAATGACGGCCACGCCGCTGGCCATGCACGCCCATGCGCACCCGTTTCACGACACCGCGTTCGTGATCGAGTGGCACGTGCTAGGCATGTTCGCGCCGTCCTTCGTCACCGGCCATCTCGTCCGCCGCTTCGGGGTGTTCAACATCATGCTCACCGGCGCGGTGTTGAATGTCCTGTGCGTGGTGGTGAACCTGGGGGGCACGGACCTAATGCATTTCTGGGGCGCGTTGTTGCTGCTGGGCGTGGGCTGGAATTTCCTGTTCGTCGGCGGGACCACGCTGCTCACCGAGACCTACCGGATCGAGGAAAAGGCGAAGGCGCAGGCGCTAAACGACTTCCTCGTGTTCACGATGGTGACGGTTTCGAGCCTCTCGGCGGGCGCGTTGCACTACCGCCTCGGCTGGCGCGCCGTGAATATCGGCGTGCTGTTGCCGATCGTGCTAATCCTCGGCGTTTTGCTGTGGCTGCGGTCGAAGCAGCGGGCACGCGCCGCGGCCGAGGCTTAGGGTGAACCCGTTCGTTTTTGCTCGCGGGCACGCTGAAAACCTTCCAGCAGTATTTCCAGCCCGGCGGCGAAAGTGGTATCGAAATGCTCGCGCTTGAAATAGGGGCCGACCTCCGCGACGCGCGGGAAGCGCGCCTCGGTTTCCTGCGCCGGGACCGGCGATAGCGAGGACGGACCCTTGGCGTAGCCCGCGGTTTCGTCGAGCGCAGCGCCGACGACGTAGTAGCTGAACGCGCGGAACAGGTGCGCCGCGGTTTTGGCGTCGAAGCCGGCGTCGCGAAAAATCTGCAGCACTTCGTTGAGCAACGTCAGTCCCGTAGCGGAGTTCAGACGGTGCAGCCCGACCATCTGAAACATCCTCGGATACCGGTGCGCCATGGCGCGGAACGCGTACCCCACTTGGCGGATGCGCTCGATCGGATCGAGCTCGCGCGCCGGCAGGGCAACCCCGGCGATGACGTGGTCCACCAGGGCGTCGAGCAGGTGCGCCTTGCTGGGGAAGTGGTGGTAAATGCTCATGGCCTCGCAGCCCAGTTCCTGACCGAGCTTGCGGGTGCTGAACGCGGCGAGGCCGTCACGTTCCACCAGTTCCAGCGCCGCGTCCACGATGCGCTCCCGGCTGAGCGGTTCCCGCGCCGGTTTGTGACGTCGTCCTTTTCCCTTCTTTTCCTTCGCCATTCTTGCCCTCTTGACATCTTACGGCGTAAGGCTAGCATATGTCAAACACCTTACGGTGTAAGGTAAATGATACCTCAATTGACCTGAATAGGAGCAGGAACATGGAAACAGCGGATATTATCGGTTTATTGGTGCCCATCACGTTTTTGATCATGTGGGCGGTGGAAAAAATCCGGCCGGCGCGGCAGTTCCCGCCGATTCGCGGCTGGGGCCTGATCGGCCTGGTGTTTCTCATCGCCATGGGCACCATTTCCACCGTGGTGCCGTTGCTGATCCCGGTCGAGTGGCTCGCCCGGCATCGCCTGTTCGACGGGACCGGGCTCGGTGTCGTGGGTGGGGCGGTCGTCGGTTATCTCGTGGTGTCGTTCGTGAACTATCTTTGGCACCGCAGCACTCACACCTTCCCGCTGCTGTGGCGGATGTTTCATCAATTGCACCACAGCCCGCAGCGCCTCGACATGCCCGGCGCGGTGGTGTTCCATCCATTCGACATCACGATGTACGTCACACTCTCGACGCTGACCTCGACCCTGGTCCTCGGCCTGGATCCGCTGGCAGCCGCGCTCACCGGCTACATCGCTGCCTTCTATTCGTTGTTCCAGCATTGGAACATTCGCACGCCGCAATGGTTGGGTTATCTGATCCAGCGTCCGGAGGCGCACGGCGTGCATCACCGGCACGGACTGCACGGATACAACTACGGCGATCTTCCGATCTGGGACATTCTCCTCGGCACGTTCCGCAACCCCAGGTCATTTAACGGTGAGGTGGGTTTCAGCGATGGTTCCGCGCTGCGGATGGGCGCGATGCTGGCATTCACTGACGTCAACGAAAGTGAATATGGCCCTGGCAGCCGCGGCGTCAGTCGCAACAACGAACCCGTGGTCGGCCGCGCCATTTCTGTGGCGTAGCAAAAAAAACCGGATCAGGCAGCGCTGTTCAGACGGACCTGGCCCAGGTCCGCACTGTGGCGCAGGCGGCTGAAGATCGCCAGATGGGTCATTAAATAAAGCGGAACCATGAAGCCCGGTATCAGCAGCCAGGGCAACGTGCTCATAGTTCCGCTGCCCGCCGCTTCATAAATGAAGCGCACCGGCGAGTCGGCGGCGGAGCCAACGCCGAGCGTTACGGCCAGGACCAGATCCGCGAAACCAAGCGTGTTCCACGTCAACGCAAGGCCGCGCCAGCCGGCAGCGCGCCGATGAATCGCCCACGCCACGAAGGGCGCGGCCAGGGCGACCGCGATGTCCCCCCAACCTGCGGCCAGCGCGAACGTCGGGGGCAGCCGTTCCGCCGCGTAAAGAAGCAGGAAGAAGACACCGAGCAGGCGTCCGGCGTGGACCCCGACCAGTAATGCCAGCGGTGTTTCGTGCGTCAGTGATTTCAACGTCGCCGATCGCCGGAAGGCGATGAGGCCGACGATAACCGGCAAGACGACCGCGGCGCCGATGGCCGCCGTACCGCCGTTCGGGGCCGCGAAGAAGCCGGCGGCGGCGAGCGTGGTCACAAGCGCGAACCACACGAGCAGGGTGAATGCCAGCCGTCGGCGTGCAGACGCGGTAATGGGGCTGGCAAGAATCAGAACCGCGGGAAACAAAACCGCCAGGGCGGTCAATGTGACGGAAGCGACGATATCGATCATGGTTCTATCCCTCCTTCGACGGATGCCAGTTGCGCGGGATCGGCATGGAGCATGCTCACCCGGTTGCCCTCGGTGTCGATGAACGAGACATAGTGCCCCACACCGGGTATCTCCATCGGTTCGCCGAGCACTTTACCGCCCGCTTTTGTTACTTTGCCCATCGATGCCTTGATGTCGTCCACCGCGATGACGATGGACGGATGTTGCGCGGGCCAATCGGATTTTTTCGGGTAAAAACCGCCGTTAATGGCACCCGCTGGCGTTCCTGGCTTTGCGTCCGACACGGCGGTCGTTACAAGCACGTAATTGCCCATGTCCTCGCCGAGCAACTGTGTCTGCCAACCAAAGGCGGACCCATAAAACTTCGCCATCCGCTTCCGATCATCGTACGGCATTTCGAAGTGAACCACGGGATTCATTGTCTATTCCTCCATGTCAGATGAAGTGTGATGACCCCAGGGGCGGGGCGGCCTATAACTTGCAATTCACAAGTTATTGTAACCATCGAGTTGCAAATTGCAAGTGATATGGCGTAAGCTGTTTTCCATGACGCCACGCAACGATCAACAGCGCTCCAATTGCCCCCTCGCCTGTTCCCTGGACGTCCTCGGGGACAAATGGACCATTCTGGTCATCCGCGACATGGTCCTGGCGCGCAAGCGGCATTTCCGGGAATTCCTCGAATCCCCGGAGGGGATAGCGTCCAATATCCTCACGGACCGGCTGAAACGACTCGAGGAATCAGGCGTCGTCTCGCGGCGACCCGATCCGGAAAACGCGCGCCAGGTGATTTACGAACTGACCGAAAAAGGCAAGGACCTGATCCCGGTTCTCCTCGAGCTGGCGCGCTGGGGCGCCAAGCATGTCGCGCGGAGCGCGCCGCCGAAAAATATCGCCCGGATGCTCAAGGAAGATCGCGACGGGCTGATCGAATATCTCAAGTCGTCGCTGAAATAACCGGCCGCTGTATCGCGGCTTTCGTGGTTTACTTGGTCGCCGTCAGCAGGGCCTTGCGCAACGGGTATTTCGCGCCGAATCTCTTTTTGAACTCGGCGTTGGCGCGGTCGTAGTCGTCGATGATGGAAGCCTTGGTGATCTCGAAGAATTCGTTGCGGTGGTATTGAACCGTGCCGACATAGACCGCCCGGTCACCCGGCTTGAGTGAAACCTTCAGCCCCCCGGGAAAATAGGCCCGGTTCATCTCCCGGCCGCCGAGGTCCAGGTACATCATGCCACCGAGGATGAAAAATGGTTTGCTGCTGCTGCGCACAAAGAAGTTCTTCCCGAGCGTCGCCTCGATCCGCCCGGCGTAGTCGGCCATTTCCGGTTCTTTGGTAAGCGTCCGGTCCTGATCATCGGTGATCAGGATGATCTTGTTCTCGAAGCGGCCGGTGCCGAGCCCCTGGAGTTTCTGTTCGTCCTTGCGCAGCGGCGGGACGATCTCGATGCGTCCGACGACGACCGTCTCGTCACGATCGAGACCGGAAAGACTGTCCACCGGTTCACGCGCCGGGCCGACGCAGGCGCCGAGCGCGACGAGTAGCAAGCCTGCCGCCGCGAATCGGACGCGCGTGAATTTAAAACGAGGCGGGATCATGATTTGAGCTGCGCCAGGCGCGCGCGAATCTTGTTGCCCCAAGCGGAGTCCTTGATGTCGCTGTTCTCGTCGAGGATGCGCTTCAGCAACTCGACCTCCGTCGGCTTGCCGATCTTCTCGATCGCGAACTTGGCCTGCGAGAACATCCCGGTCTTCACCTTTTTGTATTTATAGGAGCCGAGAAAATAAATGCCGGGCTTGGTGATGCGCAGCGAGGTCTTGTTTCCTTGCTTGGGGAAGCTGTACTCGTGCTGGCCGGCGAAAAAACCCGAACCGCCGAACTTGGACAGCTGGTACGAACCGGGCGGCAGGTAGGAGTTGTAGAACAGGCCATTCGAGACACCGAGACCCCAGTACGGCGTGTCTGACGGCGGGGCAACCTGCACGAGCCAGGCGGAGCTGACCTTCGTCGGCGCTTCGTCCATGTCGATGTAACCGAAGACGAGCGAGTTGGTCGGGTCGTTGATGTCGCGCTCCGGCCCGCTGCTGGCGCAGCCGGCCAGCAGGCCCAGCGTCAAGCCGAGCACGAGCCATATCCGGTGTTTCATGCCGCCTCCCTGAACAGACGTTTTGACAATAAAGAGTATAGACAGCCGCTGTCGCCGGGCTTTGGACAAATCCCTCCCCATGGTCGGGCCATGATGGCGTCGGGTTTTTGTGGGCTTGCTTGACAGAGACTCTGCTTGGGTGTATTTAACCATTAAGTTAAATATAGAGAAGAACCGCCCATGTCCCCCGATCGTTTAAGCGCCACGTTCTCTGCACTCGCCGACCCGACGCGCCGCGCCATCCTGGCGCGACTGGCGTCGGGCGAGGTTTCGGTCACAGAGCTCGCCGAGCCGTTCGACATGAGCCTTCCCGCCGTGACCAAGCACCTCAAGGTGCTGGAGCGCGCCGGGCTGATCAGCCGCGGCCGCGAGGCGCAGTGGCGGCCGTGCCGGATTGAGGCGGCGCCGCTCCGTGACGTCGCCGACTGGGTCGAGCACTACCGACGCTTCTGGGAACAGAGCCTCGATCGCCTCGACGATTATCTGAAACAACTTCAAGCCAAGGAGAAAAAACGTGGACGCAAGAAAAAATAGCGCCGTCGCGGAAACGGCGGACCGGGAGATCGTTCTCAGCCGCGTCTTCGATGCGCCGCGTGAACTGGTGTGGCAGGTGTGGACCGATCCCAAACATGTGGTGAACTGGTGGGGACCGATCGGTTTCACCACCACGATTGAAAAGATGGACGTGCGGCCAGGCGGCGTGTGGAAACACGTCATGCACGGCCCCGACGGCACCGACTACCCCAACAGCAGCGTTTTCAAGGAGGTCGTGAAGCCCGAGCGCATTGTTTTTTCCCATGGCGGCGGGAAGCAGGGCGGGCCCGGCGTGCATTTCACGGCGACCTGGACTTTCGAGGCACTCGACGGCAACAAGACCAAAGTCACCATTCACATGGTGTTCCCGTCGGCCGCAGACCGCGACCATGTGGTCAAGGAGTACGGGGCCATCGAAGGCGGCAAGCAGACCCTCGGACGCCTTGCGGAATATCTTGCGAAAATGCCGGTTGTTATCGAACGGACTTTCGATGCGTCTGCTGAGGTGGTCTGGAAAGCCATCACGGAACTGAATCAGATGAAGCAATGGTATATGGAACAACTGGAATCATTCGCGCCTGAAGTCGGGTTTCAGACGCAATTCAGCGTGCACCACAACGGAAAAGATTTTCTCCACATCTGGAAAGTAACCGACGTGGTGCCCGGCAAAAAAATCGCCTACAGCTGGAAATACGGCGGACTTCCAGGCGAATCGTTGGTGACGTTTGAGCTGTTCGGCGAGGGTAAACAGACACGGTTGAAATTGACCCACGCCGGACTGGAAACATTCCAGCCGGAAAAATATCCGGATTTGGCGCGCCGAAATTTTGCGGCTGGCTGGACAAGTATCGCTGCAAAATTGCAGCAGTTCGTCGAATCGCTGGAGGACATGATCGTCATCACGCGCATTATCGACGCGCCGCGCGAGCTGGTATTCAAGGCCTGGACCGACCCGGCGCACTTGATGCGCTGGTGGGCGCCGAAAGGTTGCACCACGCTTTTCTGCAAGGTCGATCTGCGCCCGGGCGGCAGGTTTCACTACTGCATGCGGCTGCCCGAAGGTCGTGACATCTGGGGCATGGGTGTCTATCGCGAAATCGTGGCGCCTTCGCTGCTCGTCTACACCGACAGTTTCGCCGATGAACAAGGCAACCCCGTGCCGCCCGCGCACTATGGCATCAGCTCCAGCCACCCGGCAGAAAGCCTGGTGACCGTGACCTTCGAGGCGCATGAAGGCAAGACCAGGCTCATGCTGCGGCACGCCATCCCGGTATCGGTCGAGGAGCGCAAAGGAGCCGAGCAGGGCTGGAGCGAGATGCTGGAGCGGCTCGCCGGGGATCTGGCTAAAACCTGATCGGACGCTTCGCGGAATATCCGACCGGAATGAATTGAACGGCGACTTGTGGATCGCCACAAAAGAGGAGAACCAACATGGATCAAAGAATCAGTTCTGTCACGGAATCCCAGGCAAAGGAATTCGTCATCTCGCGCACTTTCGATGCGCCGTGTGAACTCATGTTCAGGGTATGGACCGACCCGGAGCACATGCAACGCTGGTGGGGGCCGAAAGGCTTCAAGGTGATTCACAGCAAGATGGATCTGCGCCCGGGCGGCATCTATCACTACGGCATGCTCTCCCCCAACGGCCAGGAAATGTGGGGCAGGTTTGTTTTTCGCGAAATCGTGAAACCCGAGCGCCTGGTTTTCGTCAGTTCCTTTTCCGACGAAAAAGGCAATGTCACCCGACACCCGATGCATCTCACCTGGCCGCTGGAAATGCTGAGCACGATCACTTTCACCGAGCAGGCCGGCGAGACGACCGTCACGGTGCGCTGGGCCCCGCTGAATGCGACGGCGGAAGAGCGCAAGACCTTCGAGGACGGGTTCAGCTCGATGCAGCAGGGCTGGGGCGGGACCTTTGAACAGCTCGGCGAATACCTGGCGAAGGCAAACATGGGCGCCTAGAAGCTACATCAAAATTCCCCAGGAACCGATTTTGAAAACCGCGACGCAATATTGGATTTCCTCTCCCGGAGGGAGAGGGGATTTTTGGCCGACTTATTGTTGTAAAAGAGAGCTAACCGGTGCTCCAGACGCGCGGACGCTGCATGCCGGCGATCTTGCAGGCCTGTTTCACGTAGCCGTAGGGGAACAGCTTGTAGAGGAGAGCCTTCGCGCCTTTCTTGTCGAGGCCCTGCTCGCCCGCCACGAAATCCACCACGTGACGCACGTCCGGCGCGATCCGGTTCTTGGTCCATTGTTCGCGCATGAAGCGCAGCACCGGCCAGTGGGACTCATTTAATTCGATGCCTTCCTCCGCGGCCAGTTTGCAGGCGACCGTTTCGTCCCAGTCCATCGGGTCGAACAGATAACCTTCAGGGTCGCGTGCGATCTGATACTCGGTGTTCAGCTTGTTCACGGCTTGGTTCATGGCGTTTCTCCTCTCCAGAGTGCCTTGGAATGCTTCAAATATTAGGATTCGTTTATGTAGCGATCAAACGATATTATTTGCTATATAATATCGATATCATCGATATATAGGTTTTTCCCGATGGATATCGACCAAGCCCGGACCTTTCTCGCCATCACCGCGAACGGGAGTTTTCTCGAGGCGGCTCAGCAGCTGCACCTGACCCAGTCGACCGTCAGCGCGCGGATCCAGCGGCTGGAAGAAGAGCTCGGCACGCGGCTGTTCGTGCGCAACCGCGCCGGCGCCAGCCTGACGCCCGCGGGCCGGCGTTTTTTCGATTATGCCAAACGTCTGGTGCTGACCGCCGAACAGGCGCGCGACGACGCCGGCCTGCCGGAACGTTACCGCGCCAGTCTCCGCGTCGGCGGACGCATTGCCCTGTGGGAGGGATTTCTGCCGCAGTGGGTAGGATGGATGCGGCAGCGGGCGAGCGATGTCGTGATTCGCAGCGAGATCGGCTTCGAGGAAGACATGATGCGCCGGCTGATCGAAGGCTCATTGGACATCGGCCTGATGTACACGCCGAGCCACAGCCCCGGCCTGGTCGTCGAACATCTGTTCGACGAAAACCTGGTGCTGGTCAGCTCACGTCCCAACGACAAGGGCCCGGGGGAGGACTACATCTATGTTGAATGGGGCCCGGGTTTCTATGCCCAGCATGCCCAGAGCTATCCCGATCTCGAAGGACCGGCGCAGCTCGTCGACATCGGCTGGCTCGGCATCCAGCTCGCACTGACCAATGGCGGCAGCTGCTTTCTGCCCGCGCGCATGGCCGCCCCTTTCATCGCGGCCGGCCGCCTGTATCGTGTCGCGGCATCTCCGGAGTACGTCCTCCCCGCCTACGTGGTTTACCCGCGCACCACTGACAACCCGGTGCTGGATCAGGCGTTGCAAGGGCTGCGGGAACTGGCGCGACCGGAGCGCGAGCGCACCGCGCACGGGTGATGGAATGAAACGGAAGATCATTTGACTGGCAGTTCGCTTGAGATAACCTGTCGCCTGTTTCGTCGCTCAACGGATGATTTATGACACTACCGACTTTTGGCGGAAGCTGTCTCTGCGGTTCCGTGCAATACGAAATCAGCGGAGAACCACAACGGTTTTATCATTGTCATTGCCGGCGCTGCCGCAAGGCGTCGGGCACGGGGCATGCTTCCAATCTGTTGATCAAGCCCGGGACGATCAAATGGATCAAGGGCGAAGAACTGATTCGTAGTTACAAAGTCCCGGAGGCGAAGCGTTTCACCAACTGTTTTTGCAGCATCTGTGGCGGCCGAGTGCCGCGCTACGTGAAGGAGACGGACATGATCATCATCCCGGCCGGCTCGCTCGACAGCGATCCGATGATTCAACCGCAGGCGCGTATTTTCTGGGACTCGCGGGCGAACTGGTCCTGCGGCGGCGACAAACTGCCTGTTTATTCGGAATACGTGACCCAAAGTTAGGTAAAACCCATGCGACTCGGATTTATCGGTCTCGGCAACATGGGCAGCGAGATGGCGCGGCATCTGCTCGCCGCCGGCCATACGATCAGCGCTTACGCGCGCGGCGAACGCTCGCGCACCCACGCAGGCCGTCTCGGTTTGAAACTCCTCGCCTCGCCCGCCGAGGTCGCCCGGGCGAGCGAGGTGGGGTTCACCATGATCACTGCCGGGAGCGATGTTGAAGCGGTGGCGCTGGGAGCGGATGGCATCGTTCACGGCGCCTCGCCCGGCATGATTCTCGTGGACATGAGTACGATCTCGCCCGCGATCGCACGCGACGTGGCCCGACAACTTGGGGAGCGTGGCATCGCCATGCTGGATGCGCCGGTCTCGGGCGGCGTAGCGGGAGCCAAGGCGGCATCGCTGACGTTTTTTGTTGGCGGGGAGAAGGGCCTTTTCGAGCGCGTGCGGCCGCTGCTGGAATGCATGGGCAAGACGATCTTCCACATGGGTCCGCTGGGAGCCGGACAGGTGACCAAGCTGGCCAACCAGATCGCGCTGCTTGCCAATCTGCAAGGCGCAGCCGAAGCGCTGCTGTTTGCGCGCGAGCAGGGCGCGAACGCGGCCAAGGTGCGCGAGGCGGTCATGACCGGGCTGGGCGCGAGCCGCATGCTCGACGTGCTGGGCAAGAAAATGGTCGAGCGCGATTTCGCCGCCGGTATCATTGCCGCGCTGCATCACAAGGATATCGGCGTGGCGCTCGAACTCGCGCACGACGCCGGGTTGCCGCTGCCCGTCACCGCGCAGGTGATGCAGCAGCTCAACGCGCTCATGGGCAGTGGTTTCGGCGAGCAGGACACGAGTTCGCTATTACTGGTGCTGGAGCAGATGTGTGGTGGAAAGTTGAAATACTCGAAATAAACCGGCCCGCTTGCCATGGTCCTGCGACTGCCCAGGCCGCCGGCCGAACTGAACGCCAGTTGCTCGCCGGTCGAAGTATCCGCTGGCGCGCCCGAAGTATCCCGCTTATCCTTTGTCATCTGTAAAATCGGGTGCACAACTATTAGTATTCACGCCCTCGACCGGCGCGGATCCAGCCGGGACGTGAATTTGCCGATACTCATTTAAGATATCGTTCCGATTTTTGAAGAGGAGTTGCCGATGAAACAATTATTGCGTGTTGTGCTGGTGACCGGCGTGTTCCTGACCGGCTGCGTCTCGACCCAAACCTTCGACGAGAAACAGGCCGAGCTCGCCGCCTGCCGGAAGCAGGCGCAAAGCGACCTGGCCGCGTGCGAATCCGCGCGCAGCGTGCTCGACAACAAGCTCACGGTGGCCAACCAGGAGCTCGGTGTGTTCCGCCAGGCGGCGGAAGCCAGGCAGCGCAAGCTCGACGAGCTGCAGAAGCAGGAAGAGCATCTGCGTGACCGGCTGAGTCAGGAGCTGACCGACAAGAACGTGGAGATCGAACAGTTGCGCGGCCAGCTCTCGGTGCGCATGCTCGACAAGATCGTGTTCAAGTCCGGCAGCGCGGAAATTCTGCCGCAGGGCATGGAAGTGCTCGACAAGCTGGTGGAAGCGATCAAGGACAGCACCGACACCATCCGCGTCGAGGGCCACACCGACGACACGCCGATCAGCGACAAGCTGAAGACGAAGTATCCGTCCAACTGGGAACTGTCGGCGGCGCGCGCCTCCGCCGTCGCGCGCTATTTCGAAACCAAACATTACATCAATCCGAGGCGGCTCGAGTCGCTCGGCTTTTCGATGTACCACCCGATCGCGCCGAACGACACCGAGGAGAACAAGCAGCGCAACCGGCGTGTCGAGATCGTGCTGAAGCCGGCGCCCGACGCGGAGCCTGCGAAGGAACCGGCAAAGGAAACCGCCCCCACGGCGCCAGCCGCCCCGGTCACCCCCGCGGCGCCCGACGCGAAACCGTAAGCGACGTCGACAGCCCGCCGGCGGCACAGAGCGTGACGCCGGTGCCGGACCGGCGAATAGTGGCCGGACGAATCCGCGCTGTCGCACAGGAGTTTCCATGATCACGGCGTACGCCGTACACAAAGCCCGGGGCCGCCTGAAGCGCATCGAGTACGATCCGGGCGCGCTCGGCTCCGATCAGGTCGAGATCGACGTCATCGCCTGCGGCCTGTGCCGCTCCGATCTGTCCATGATCAACAACGAGTGGGGCGACAGCGAATACCCCCTGGTTCCCGGCCACGAGATCGTCGGCCGGATCGCATGCCTCGGCGCGGACGTGACCCATCTGGAAGTCGGCGACAGCGTCGGGCTCGGCTGGTTCAGCGGCAGTTGCCGGATTTGCCATCAGTGTCTGAGCGGCAACCACAATCTGTGCGCCAGCGCCGAACAGACCATCGTCGGCCGCCATGGCGGTTTTGCGAACAGGGTGCTCTGTCAGGCCATGTGGGCCACGCCGCTGCCCGCGGGGCTCGACGTCAGGAAGGCCGGGCCGCTGTTCTGCGCCGGCGTCACGGTGTTCAATCCCCTCGTGCAGTTTGACGTGAAGCCGACCCAGCGCGTCGGCGTGATCGGCATCGGCGGGCTCGGTCACCTGGCGCTGCAGTTCCTCAACAAATGGGGTTGCGAGGTGACGGCGTTCACGTCCACCGACGCGAAGCGCGACGAGGCGCTGCAGATGGGCGCGCATCACGTGGTCAACTCGCGTCATCCGTCACACCTGAAAAAAATCGCCGGCTCGCTCGACTTCATACTTTCCACCGTCGCCGTGGGCCTCGACTGGGATGCCTACCTCGATGCGCTCGCGCCCAAGGGCCGGCTGCACATCGTCGGCGCGATTCCCGCCCCGCTCGAAGTGCCCGCGTTTGCGCTGATCGGCGGTCAGCACAGCCTTTCCGGCACGCCGACCGGCGCGCCTGCCACCCTGCGCACCATGCTCGACTTCTGCGCGCGCCACCGCATCGAACCCGTGGTCGAGCACTTCCCGATGAGCCGCGTCAACGAAGCCGTGGCGCACCTCGAGGCCGGCAAGGCGCGCTATCGCGTCGTGCTCGAGAACGATCTGGCGTAAGCAGCGGTCGCTGGATGCCGGGATTCATTCCAGGCACGCGCCAGAACTATCGCTTTCGCGGGCGTTGCGGGATTACCGGTGTTTCCGGCGCGCGGCGAAAAAACTCTGATCTGACCCCGGTTTTGCGGGTGCCCCGTGAATGGCGGCCACGGGCCGCCCTATCTATACTGAATTGACGCCGTTGCCGGTTTAAATTGAGGGGGTTAGACATGAATTTCCAGCCATATTCCTGCGAGCAAGAGAAACCCGTGTTTCGTTTCGCGCTGATCATCGCCTGTTCCCTGTTTTTCGGTTCGTTCCAAGCCGCGCAGGCCGGTCCGCTGGATGAAGCCAAGGCCAAGGCGCACCTGCAAGCGGTCGCCGCCGGAGACCTGGACGCGTTGTTGCGCGATTACGCCGAGGATGCCTACATGGATTGGGTCGGCGGCCCGCTCGATGGCCGCTACCGCGGCAAGGCGGCGATCGGCGAGGTGTGGAAGAAGTTTATCGCCGGCGGTGGCGGCAAGCCGCGTCCGGCCCGGTTCGGCAAGCTCGGATCCCAGAGTAATCCAAAAGGAACCTCCATCGAGGTTGCGGCGGAATACGGGGGCGATAAACCGGTCAAGGTCTGGCACGTGCTGACCTATCGTGACGGCCAGCTGGTGACCGAGATCTGGCAGATCTCACCCGCGATCCAAATTGCTCCTTGATGCGTTCACGCGCGGTCTGGCTCACCGCGCTCCTCGTCGTCGGCGGGAGCGCGCATGCCGGCGACATCGAGGCATCGGCCAGCACGCCGGCCGGCCAGCCGCTGGCGGACGCGGCCGTGGTTCTCGAACCGGTGTCGGGCTACCCGCACCGGACCCTGTCAACGGTCACTATTGCGCAGCGTGACCGCGAACTGATTCCCTACGTGACGGTCGTGCAGGTCGGTACGGCGATCGAGTTCCCCAACCAGGACCCCTTCAAGCATCATCTGTATTCGTTTTCGCCGGCCAAGACCTTCGAGATCAAGCTCTACGCCGGCAAACCGGAAAAGCCGATCGTGTTCGACAAGCCCGGCGAGGTTGCCCTCGGGTGCAACATCCACGACTGGATGGAGGCCTATGTCCTGGTCGTCGATACGCCGTACTTCGCCAGGACCGACGCCCGCGGGCGCGCCCGTATCGCGCAGGTCCCGCCGGGAACGTATCGGCTGCGCTGGTGGCATCCGCGTCAGCGGCGCGAGTTGTCGACTCGCGCCATCAAGATCGGAGTCGCGCCGATGCAGCTGACTCAGAAACTGGATGTGTCGCCGCGCGTCACCAAGCCGAAACCCCCGCTCGACAAGGAACAGTATTGAACGATGATTTTCCGCTCGCTCCAGCGTCGTATCGTCATCGTCTTCGTCGGCCTGCTCCTGCTGGTGATGGCGCTGGTGCTGGCGCTCGTCACGCGCAGCAATTCACGCATCGTCGCGTCCGAGATCGAGCGCGAGCTGGCGGCGGGCGCGCAGGTATTCTCGCTGCTGATGGAACAGAACCGGCGCCAGCTGGAGACCGCGGCCACGGTGCTGGCGGCGGACTTCGCGTTCCGCGAGGCCATCGCGACCCAGGACCGGCCCACGATCCAGTCGGTCATCCGCAACCACGGGCTGCGCATCGGCGCGCAGGTGATGATGGTCATTCATCCGGACGGACATCTGATTGCCGACACCCAGAACATCCTCCCGGCGAACCGCGCCGTGCCGTTTCCGGACCTGTTGTCCGATGCCGAGTCCGCGGGCAGGAGTTACGGCTACCGCCAGATGCAGGACGGGCGCATGTATCAGGTGGTGATGGTTCCGATTCTGGCGCCGAAGCAGATCGCCTGGGTGGCAATGGGTTTTCTGGTCGACGACCGCTGGGCGCACGATCTCTCCGGCATCACCGGCCTCACCGTCAGTGTGATACGCCGCGACGCCGGCGGTGCGGCGGTGCTTGCCTCTTCGCTGGAGCCGTCGCAACGCGAGGCGTTGTCGGTCGCCGTGAGCGGAGTCGCGGGCGGCATGCCCGCGGAACTGCCCATCGGCGGCGAGCACTACCGCACGGTGTATGTGCCGCTCGGGAAGGAAACCGGCGTTGCGCTGCAGCGCTCGGTCGAGCAGGCCAGGGCGCCGTTCCACTCGCTGCAGACCGTTCTGTGGACCATCGTGCTCGCCGGGGCGGGTATCTTCACCTTCGGCAGCGTCATGCTCGCGCGGCGTATCGTGCGACCGGTAAACGTACTCGCCGGCGCGGCGCGGCGCATCGAGGCCGGCGACTATGCCGAGCCGGTGCCGCGGCTGACGTCCGATGAAATCGGCCAGCTGGCGACGAGCTTCGATCTCATGCGCGAGCGCGTGGCCAACCGCGAACAGAAGATCCTGAGGCTGGCCTATGAAGACAGTCTCACCGGCCTGCCCAACCGCACGCGCTTCATCGAGGAGTTCAATGCCCTGCCACCGGGAAGCCACGGTGCGGTGCTGGTCATGAACCTCGACCGCTTCGCGCCGATCAACAGCGCCCTGGGACATCCGGTCGGTGACCGGTTGCTGAATGAGATCGGCCTGCGGCTGAACTCATTCCAGTCCACCCGCTGTCTGGTCAGCCGCTTTTGGGGCGATGAATTCGTTTTCCTGTTGCGTGACGCGGATCGCGCGGCCGCCGGTACTTTCGCCGAATCGCTGATCGCCGCCTTGCGCTATCCGTTTGCCCTGGACGGCCATCGGCTCGACGTCGACGCCAGTCTCGGCGCGGCGCTCTATCCTGACGACGGCCGCGATGCCGTCACCTTGCACCGGCGCGCGGAGCTCGCCATGTACGTCGCCAAGCGCCGGCACGGCGGCGTGGCCTTCGCGGCCGAGGCGGGTGACGAGCCACAGCCCGAACAACTGTCGCTGATCTGGGAAATGCGTGAAGCCAAGGCGCGCGGGGAATTCCTGCTCTACTATCAGCCGAAGCTCGATCTTGTCAGCGGCCAGATCACGGAGGTCGAGGCGCTCCTGCGATGGAAACATCCACAACGCGGTCTGGTGTTGCCGGAGAGTTTCATCCCGTTCGCGGAAAGCACCGGATTCATCCGCGAACTGACTCCGTGGATTCTCGAAGCGGTGGTCGCGCAGGTCGCGCACTGGCGCAAGATCGGGATCAACCTCGTGCCCGCGGTTAATCTTTCCGCGCTCGATATCCTGAATCCGCTGCTGATTGATCGCCTGCGGCGACTGGTCGAGCAGCACGGCCTCGCCGCGAAAGCCTTATGCGTCGAGATCACCGAGAGCGCGCTGATGGAAGACCCGGAACTGGCGCTGACCCATCTCAACGAACTGGCGGCGCTCGGGGTCAAGCTCGCGATCGACGATTATGGCGTGGGCCGGGCCTCATTGGCCTACCTTCAGACGCTGCCGGTGCACGAGCTCAAAATCGACGGCCGCTTCATCCGCGCCGTGGCCGACACACCCAAGAACGGCGCCATCGTCAAATCGACCATCATGCTGTGTCACGCACTCGGCCTGCACGTCGTCGGCGAAGGGGCGGAGACGGCGGAGGATTTGGCTTGGCTCGTTGCCAACGATTGCGACGTGGCCCAAGGCTACGGCATTGCCCCGCCCCTTCCCGCGGAGGACCTGCCGGGCTGGTTGATGGCCTTCAGTGTGCGTCGGTGGAAGCAGGCGTGAGACGAGCCCGCCGCCGGCCAAAGCGCGTACTTTTCCATGAGCCGTGTCAACGAAGCCCTGGCGCACCTCAAGGCCGGCAAGGCGAATGATTGTGTCGTGCTCGAGAGCGATCTGGATTGAGGGGCGACGGGTCGGGGTGGAGATTCATTTAGCAGGGTCGAGTCATTTGCTCCTCGTGCCCTCTTTATTCAGTATTACCACAGCAGCCCCCGCTCGGATTGAAATTCCCTGTCATCACCGGAAACGGGATCACGGAACCGAACCCGTTTGGCCAGAAGCTGGAGCGGTTGGTCGAAGTCATCGTCTCGTTCCGGCTGCAGATCGGGATAAACCCGGTCGTTGATGATGCCGAACCCCAGGCTGCTCATGTGCAGCCGCAGCTGATGGGTTTTGCCGGTCACCGGATGCAAACTGAAAAGCCCGCGGTTGCCTTTCACTTCCAGGAGCTGGATGCGGGAGTGGGCGTTGGCGACACCCGCGACGGTTTTCATGCGGAACCGCGGTTCGCCGCGGACGATCCGGTTTTCGACCGTCCATTGGTTTTCCCGCGGCGGCTGATTCAGTTCCGCCAGCGCGTGATAGGTTTTCTCGACTTTCCCGTGCATGAAGAGATCATGGTACAGGCCGCGGGTGTTTTTGTTGACGGAGAAAATAACAATACCTGCGGTCTCGCGGTCCAGCCGGTGAAGCGGCGCGAGACCGGCGACGCCGGTTCTGGCGCGCAGGCGGTTCAATAAGCATTCCTCCACATATCGACCACCCGGAGTCACGGGCAGGAAATGCGGCTTGCAGGCCACCAGGATTTCGTCATTTTGGAACAGGATCTGTTCGGCAAAAGGAATGACCGGCTCGTTTTCGACTTCGCGGAAATAGAAAATCCGCTTCGAGGGGGAATACCTCGTTTCTGCGGTGATGGGCTTGCCCTCGTCGTCGAGCACCTTGCCTTCGCGTATGCGTTTTGCCCAGCGGCGGCGCGAAACAGCCGGGAACGAAAGGCACAGAAATTCCACTATCGAAGGATAGGGCTGTTCCGCTGCCGGCATGGTCACGACGGAAGGATGTTTGGCGATTCCCATTGGCGGGGCAGAATAAGCAGGCCGGAACCGATTATCAATGTTCAATGACATACTTCTCGCCGGCCGCTTGGGCACCGACAGGGATGATCCGGTTTACTCGCGCGGGCGGAAGCTATAATCTGAAAATCCCCCATACCCGAGCTGACAAGATTCAATGACTCAATCGAACCGTTTTCATCAAACAGCGTGGTTTCGGACGATGCGGCTCGCCGGCTTCCTCGCTGTCATGGGCAGCCTCGGGCTCGGTTCCGCCCTGGCTGACAGCGATAGCGTCAATGACAGCGCCAAAAAGGTCGGAAATAATTTCGGCGAGTTGCTCAAGGGCATGGGCCAGGAAGTGAAGAAAGCCGGCGGATCGCTCAGCGAATCGGGGAAAAAAGACAACAAGAAGAAAGTGAAACATCCGGATAAAAAATCCGATCAAGGCAAGGAAAATGACAAATAACCCCAGTGCCGGGGCGTTTGTTTTGCGCCCGAGGTAAAACCATCGTTCACCCGGCCGGCCATGAATGGAGCAGGTTCCATTCATGTTCTCGACCGAGAGTTGTCCCGCCTAGCGGTTCCACGCCACGCGCAGGAGATCGCCCTCGTCCGTGTAGTGTGACTTCAGTTCGCCGTGGTAGGCATGGCGCAGCGCCTCGCCGACCCCGTGCACCAGGTGCGAGTCGGTGAACGTGACCACGGTGTGGTCGTCCTCGTCCTTGATCTCCATGATGCGCTCGAGGGGATGATCGGTTCGCGCCTTCGACTCGGCATGACGGACGAGGTGCAGAATTTCCTCGCGATGCTCGGCGAAGAATTTTCCGCTCAGCGTCAGTTGCCCGGCCGGCACCCGGTCATGGATGCGCTGGCACGCGGGACAGAGATGCTGCTCGGCTCCTTCCGGCGCCGTACCCCACTGCCAATGACCGTGGTGCATGATTGCCCCGCACTCGGGGCAGGCGGTCGGTTCCGGCCACTTGCCCCGCGCCCGGTAAGGATCAGTGACACGCTCGGCATCCATGCGATCGCGTCGCGGCTGATGACTGTAGTCTGTTCTCTTCTTGCGTCCGGTCATGGCCCACCTCCCGCGCATCGCGCATACAACAGATTGAACAGCCAGACTCCTGTCATTCACGCTATCTTGATAATCATCTAGCCATGGCAAATCGCCGGCTGCTTTGATGCACGTCAACCTTGCTGCTCACGGCAGGCCGGTCGAACGACGAACGGGGATAATCCTGTAATTGCCGGGTTTGCCGCTCGCCCTTGGGCTTTGCCCCGGGGCGAAGCCGTGGCTTGACCGGCGCGCCCCTAGAAGTTGAACGCCTGGTAGGTCACGTGCGCGATGTCCATGAGCCGGGCACGGTCCGGCTCGCCGACCAGCGCGAAGCCGAGTTCGCGATCCACCCAGTACAGCACGTGCTCGCCATCCTGTTCCTCGTAACGGAACGCGGCCGGTGGCGTACTCTCGTTCGGCGTCGACACATAAAGCGTCAGGCGCGCGCCCTGGGTATTCTGGTACATGAACTGTGCTGCCGGGCCCTTGTCGCCGGGCAGCAGTCGGCCGCCGACCAGCTGATAACCGAAGCCGCGGAAGTCAGGGGTGTGCAGTTCCTTGCCGAGGCGCTTCGACAGCCACTTCACCAGGTGTTGTTCCTGGTCGGCGGTGACCTCGACCGGATGCAGAACCTCGGCTGCGTACACGACATGCGCCACGGCCGCGCGCTCGGCGAACAGCGCGGCGGCGGCGGGCGGCGTTTGCCAGCCGCGCACGGCATAGCCAATGACACCTCCCACCGCGAGCCAGGCCACGACCGCCGCCGCCCGGGTCCAGCGCGCGGGTGGGCGCGTCAGTGTGTCGGTGAGTTGCGCCGGCACCGGTTCGTCGAGCACCGGATCGAGCAACGCGCGCAGCGCGTGATTCTGCTGACGATAGGCCTGTATCCGTTCGGCGGCCTCGGGATTGGCGGCGAGCCAGGCCTCGATCTCGGCGGCGCGTTCGGTGCCGAGCGCACCGTCCACGTAAGCGTGCAGTTCGTCGTCGCTGACCGGCTTGTGCTGTTGGTTCATTTGATTCTCCGCAAATACGGCGAGGTCTCGCCCGACATCAGCGCCCGCAGTCGCTCGCGACCGCGCGCCAGGCGCGACATGACGGTGCCGAGGGGCACGTCGAGCACGCGCGCCGCTTCCTCGTAGGAAAGCTGTTCGAGCCCGACCAGCAGCACCACTTCGCGCTGTTCGGGTGCAAGACGCTCAAGTGCGCTCAGAAGATCGCGCAGGGTGGCGCTGTCGTCCACCGTCGCCACGGCCGGCTCTGTCGCGTCGGCGGCATCGGCGCGCCGTCGGGCTGAGGCGCGCACGTCGTTCACGTACACGTTGTGCATGACGCTGAACAGCCACGCGCGCAGGTCGGTGCCGCGGCGGAACAGAGAGAACTTGCGCAAGGCGCGTTCCAGCGTGTCCTGCACCAGGTCGTCCGCGAGCGCGCGGTTGTGCAGCAGCGCGAGCGCGTAACGCCGCAGGCGCGGTATGTACGGCTCGAAGGGATGGCGCGCCATGTTTGACCGGTTGCGGGGAGAGGGGCCGCCGCGCACGGCGCGGCAGCCCGGTCATCCTCAGTATGCCATTGCCAGATTGGGATCGATCTGCCAGATCTCGTTCACGAGTTTGCCGTCCCGGTAGGTGAGTACGTAACGGACCTTGATTGTACTCTTGCCCGTGAAGGTGACGTTAGCCGTGACGGTCGCGCCCTTGGGATTGGCGTTTTCGGCGAGCTGCTCGATCTTGACGGCCAGCGGTGCATTGGCCTTGGCGAACTTGGCCCACACGCCGTGAATGGATTCACTGCCGCGATAGGCGCCGTCCAGCGGTCCGCCGATCCACTGGAACACGGCATCGCTGGCATAACCGGCCATGATCTGGTCAATCTTGCCGGCGGCGATCGCCTGGAAATGCGCGTCGGCATCGTCTTTCGGCCCGGCCAGGACCGGCAAGCAAATCAGGGACAGCGCGGCCGCGGCCGCAAACGGCTTTAATTTCATCGGGGTGCTCCTTGTTGAGTTCTGGGATGGATCCCTGATTCGGGGATCTCGACAAGGTGAACACCGTCGCGGGCGGCTTTATTCCCGATGCCCTGAAAAATAAGCGACGTATCGGCCGGGGGGTGTTAAGACTTGGCCTTGTAGACGACATCGTGCTCGCGCGCATGTTCCTTCACGCGCAGGCCGAACGACTGGCCGGGGCGTGCCTCGTTCACGTGCACGTGGTCGATTTCCATCGACTCGACCGGCTGCGAGAAGTCGCTGGTGTGGCCCCTGATGTGAATCATGTCGCCCACACGCAGGCCGCCGGTTTCGAGTTTCAGGATCGCGACCGAGAGGTGGTTGTAATAATGCGTAACCACGCCGATGCGCTCCATGCCGGGCGGCGCGGAGGGTGCGGCCGGCATCGGCGCCGGCGGCTTGCGCGCGGCGGATGGTTTTGCCCTGGGCACGGCCCTGGCTTTTGTCGCGGGTTTCTTTTTGACCGCGGCTTTCTTCGGCGTGGCCTTTTTGGGGATTGCCGTTTTGGGAGCCGGGGTTTTCTTTTTCTTCGCCTTGGTCTTGGCTTTCTTCTTGGTTGCCATGAGGAGAACCTCCACATTCATTAAGAGCGTGCTGGAAGAAAATGATGCCAGCTTTGCCAATGGCCTGCCAAGTACGCAAATAAACCGCCGCGGACCTCGTTTATCCAGCCCGAGTATGACGGTAGGATAAAATCCTTCGGGCGGAACCGCACCGACGGTTAAAATGAGCGTCATGTCCAACACTCCGCCACGTCATCTGCACAAGGGCCGCGGCGCCACGCTCAGCCCGGCCAATCGTTACGCCGCTTACTCGGGCGAAGAAGCCGATGACGGCTGGAACAATCTCGAGCTGCCGCCCGACACACCGTTGACCACGCTTGCGATCGACGCCAGTCGCCGCGTCATCACCTATAACGATTCGCCCGACGTCGGCTTCGACCGCTCGATCAATCCGTATCGCGGCTGCGAGCACGGTTGCGTGTATTGTTTCGCGCGTCCGACCCATGCCTGGCTCGGTTTGTCGCCCGGCCTCGATTTCGAAACCAGACTATTCCATAAGCCCGACGCGCCGGCGCAGTTGCGGCGCGAGCTGGCGGAGCGGAGTTACCGCTGCGCGCCGATCGCCCTCGGCATCAATACCGACGCTTATCAGCCGACCGAGCGCCGGCTGGGACTCACGCGCGAGCTCGTGAAAATACTGGTCGAATCGCAGCACCCGTTTTCCATCGTCACCAAGTCTTCGCTGATCGAGCGCGACATCGACCTGCTCGCGCCCGCCGCGTCGCGCCGCCAGTTTGAAGCGGCGGTATCGGTGACGACGCTCGATGCCGGGTTGGCGCGGCGCATGGAGCCGCGCGCCGCCGCGCCGGCGCGGCGGCTGAAGACGATCCGCGCGCTGGCCGAGGCCGGTATTCCGGTGTCGGTGCTGGTTGCGCCGCTGATCCCGGTGCTCACCGACAGCGAGATGGAAAATATTCTTGAAGAAGCGCGCGCGGCCGGCGCACGCGATGCCGGTTACGTGCTGCTGCGCCTGCCGCACGAACTCAAGGACATGTTCCGCGACTGGCTGACCAGGCACGAGCCGCTCAAGGCGGCGCATGTCATGAACCGGCTGCGTGATTGCCGCGGCGGGCAGGACTACGATGCGCGCTTCGGCGAGCGCATGCGCGGCACCGGGGTGTTCGCGCAGCTGATCCGCCAGCGTTTCAGGCTGGCGTACGCGCGCCTCGGGTTCGAACCGACGCCGGAGCTGGATTGCGATTCATTCACGCCGCCGGAGGATGGCCAGATGCGCTTGTTTTAAGCGCACAAGTCTTCGGTGAGTTCCGCTATTGCAGCTCGATGGTTCCGCCCGCGTTCACGGTCAGGATGCTGGTGCCGGCCTCGAGCGCGGGTGGCGCGACCGAACCCGCGTCCCTGGAAGATGCGCGTACCATGACCGGCACGGGTTGTCCGCCGCCGGCATTGATCGACACGTCCACGATCCGGTAGCTCTTGGCCGCGAACTGCCTGCGCACCAGTTCGGCGCGTTGCTTGAAGGCGTCGAGCGCCTGTGCAATCAGCTCATCCTCCACCGCGCGGCGCCGTTCGGCGGATACGGAAAAATTGATCGACGTCACCTGCAGCCGCTCCTGCAACTGGCCGATGAGGCTGCCCAGTTCCGCGAAGTCCGGCCCCTCCAGCAGCAGTTCTTGCGTGGCGCGCCAGCGCTGGATCTTTTCCTTGTTGTAAACCGGATAGGTCCGGTAACCGCCGCTGTGAACTTCGACCCCGGTTCGCATCTTTGCGGTCTTCACCGCCCAGTCCATGCTGCGGTTGACCTGATCGGCGAGGCGCGCGGCACTGTCGTCTTCGGCGGTGACCGCGAGCACCGCGTGCATGCGGTCATTGTCCACCGGCCGGTTGCGTTCGACCTGAAAATGAATCTGGTTGTAGCGCGGCGCTTCGTCGGCAGCCACGGCGGTTCCCGAGAGGAGAGCGGAGACGAATGACACCATCAATAAACGGACGAGCGGGGGCATGAGCGACTCCCGGAAACGATATCGGGATGGGGATTGTAACACCCCGCCGGGACCGCAACGTCACCACCCGGCGAAGGCGTGAAACCGGAAGCGGTTTACCCGCTCCGTACCAGCAGCAGCGGGCAGGGTGTCTGTCGCGTTACGCTCTCGGCCACGCTGCCGAGAAGCAGGTGGTTCAGTCCGCGCCTGCGCGTAAATTTCCTTGATGTACGACGGTGGCGATTCGGACTGGGGAACGTTGGTGATCGTGTCGACGACATACAACAGGTGGAGGACAGCCGCTTTCTGGCACGGTCCTACCCTTATCGCCTCATGCAACGCGCGCACGGATGTTTCGCTGCCGTCGATCGGTACCAAAACCCGGTTGTACATGATGCTGTGCTCCTGTAAGTCGCGCTCCGGCGCCGCCGCTAACTAATGTCCAGCCGCCGCGAGCATGGCGTAGAGTCTGTCTTTGAGTCGTACGCGTTTCTTTTTGAGTTCTTCGGTATAAGTGTCTGACGGGGTTTCGATCTCCTCCTCGATGCGGTAGATGGTTTTATCCAGCGCTTCGTATTCGGCATAAAGTTCATTGAACTCCGGGCTCGTCAGCTTGAGGTCGTGGATGTGCTGCTTGAGCTCGGGGAATTCGAGCGACAGGTCGTGATGATGCTCGCCGTGCATGGCGCCTCCCCGGGATTGGAACAGCCTGCAGTCTGAGCCGGCGGCATGAGTCCGGCTTTGCTCCAAGTCAAGAAACCGCGCAAAGCAGTTGTGACATAATGTCGGGCGTCAACTTCCGTGACGAGGATACAAGCCCATGATCGGCTTCGTGTTACGCCTTCTCGTCGTCGCCTTCGGGCTGTGGCTGGCCTCGGAACTGGTGACCGGCATCGAAGTGCATGGCCTGTGGACCCTGCTCGGGGCGGCGTTGCTGCTCGGGATCGTCAACGCCGTGGTGCGGCCGCTGCTCGTGATTCTGACGCTCCCCATCACGGTGCTGACGCTAGGATTGTTCCTGCTGGTCGTCAACGCCGCCATGCTGGCACTGGTCGCATGGATGTTCGACAACTTCACGATCGCCGGCTTCTGGCCGGCAGTGCTCGGATCGATGGTCGTGAGCGCGGTCGGCTGGTTCGCCTCTTATTTCATCGGCCCGCGCGGGCGCATCGAGCTCATCGTCGTGCGGCATCGTCGTTAGTGATTTGCCGGCCGGTCGTCGTGCGGTCATCTCACGCGCCGGGCCGTTGCCGCAACCGCGCGCATGTCAATCTGCGAACTCCCTTATCCGGGTCCGGATTCGAAACCGGGACACCCTGTTTTTTTAAAGTCCAGTTTCATCAATGAGTTATAGGAAACTCCCGTTCAGCCGGCGTTCAGCCTCGGCCGGGTAAGCTTATCTCCGAAGCAAGCGGCAAACCCTGAAACGCAACATGAAGAAGGAGGCAATCATGAACCGCAAACTACTGAGTGCAGCGATCGTGGCCCTGGCCACCACGCTTTCCATCCCGCTGGCGCAGGCGGATCGCGGCTGGCGCGGCGACGACCGCGAAGGCTACCGTGAGGTTCGGGTGAAAACCGTGGAGAAATATTATTACCGCGACGATCGTGACGATCACCATGATCGGGGTTACCACCGCGGTTGGTACAAGCATGGGCACCACGACCGCGACGATTATTACGCGCCCGCGCCGCGCGGATACCGGGAATCGTATCCGGACCGGTACGCTTCCTCGCCGGTGCCCATCATCGCCGGCAGCGTGCTCGGCGGCGTGGTGGGGCATGAGCTGGGCCGCGGCGATCCCGGCGACACCGCGGTTGGCGCGGTGGTCGGCACCATCATCGGCTACGAGATCGTGCGCAACCGCTGACCACGTGCCTGGCGCGCGCGGGTGCTTCACCCGCGCCGGTCGGTTACCATGTGTATCCGATGGCGACCATCCAGCCACTTGACGGGAGCGACCGGCGATGCGACGCGTGAGGTTCATGACGTGCCTGCTCGCCGGCCTGCTGCTGTGGGTCGCGGTGGCGCCGGTCGAAGCGCGACGTGACGAGCGCCCGGCGCGCCGCGAAGCCGCGCAGCGCGGCGGCGTCTCGCTCGACGAGGCGGTGGCGCGGGTGCGGCGCGACACCGGCGGGCGCGTGCTCTCGGCCGAGACGCGCGAGAATCGCGGCCGCGCGACGCATCGCATCAAGGTGTTGTTGCGCGACGGATCGGTGCGCGTGGTCAACGTGGACGCGCAAAGCGGCGAGAGCCGTTAGCCGCGCCATCCGATGCGTCTCCTGGTCATCGAAGACGAAACCTCCCTGCGTGAGCAATTGTGCGACCGGCTGCGTGCCGCCGGTTATGCCGTGGATAGCGCCGCCAATGGAAAAGACGGCCTGCTGCACGGACGCGAATATCCCGTCGATCTGGCCGTGGTCGATCTCGGTTTGCCCGACCTGGGCGGCATCGAGGTCATCCGCGCCTGGCGCAAGAACGAGCGGCGGTTTCCGGTGCTGATCCTGACCGCGCGCGGGCGCTGGCAGGACAAGGTCGAGGGCCTCGAAGCGGGCGCGGACGATTACCTGGTCAAGCCGTTCCAGTTCGAGGAACTGCTGGCGCGCACCAAGGCGCTGCTGCGCCGCGCCGCCGGCCTGGCGCAACCCGTCGTCAGCTGCGGACCGATCACGCTCGATACGGCGGCGCAGCAGGTGCGCGTCGGCAAGCAGACGCTCGAGCTCACCGCCTACGAATACAAGGTGCTGGAATATCTGATCCTGCACGCCGGCGACGTGGTGTCGAAGACGACGCTCACCGAGCATGTCTACGACCAGGACTTCGACCGCGACAGCAACGTGATCGAGGTCTTCATCGGCCGCCTGCGCAAGAAGCTCGATCCCGACGAGCGTCTGAACCCGATCGAGACCCTGCGCGGGCGCGGCTACCGCTTCACGCTGCCCTGCGGGGGCGGCTGATGCGTTCGCTGCGCGCGCGCCTGTTGCTGGTTTCGGCGCTGGTACTGGCCGGATTTTTCGCGCTCACCGGCGTCGCGCTAGACCAGGCGTTCCGTCGCAGCGCCGAAGCCGCGCTGCGCGAACGGCTGCAGGGAAACCTGTACGCGCTGCTGGCGGCCTCCGATCTCAACGTGCGAAACGAACTGGAGCTGCCGGCGGAACTGCCCGAGCCGCGTTTCAACGCCGTCGGTTCCGGCCTGATCGCCGAAGTGCGCGACGATCGCGGAACGGCGGTGTGGCGCTCGCGCTCGGCGCTCGGCGTGACATTCGACGACACGGTGTCGCCGGCACCCGGCGAGCGCGTGTACACGCAGGAATCCGACGGGCACGCCCCGGCCCGATTGATGCTGAGCTTCACCACGCGCTGGGAGGGAGCCGACCGGCAGGCGCGTTTGTACGTGTTTCACGTGGCCGAGCGGCTCGACGCGGTCGAGGCGCAGGTCCAGCAGTTCCGTCACAACCTGTTCCTGTGGCTGGCCGTGGCCACGTTGTTGCTGCTCGCGATCCAGGCGCTGATTTTGCGCTGGGTGTCGGCGCCGCTGCGACGTCTGGCGCGGGGTCTGTCCGACATCGAGGCCGGCCGGGCGCCGGTCCTGCGCGGCGAGTACCCGACGGAACTTCAGCCGCTCGCGGACAATCTCAACGTCCTGCTCGCGGATGCGCGCGCACACCTGCAGCGTTATCGCGACGCGCTCGGCAACCTGGCACACAGTCTGAAGACGCCGCTCGCGGTATTGCGCTCGAGCGTCGAGGCCGGGATGCCGGCGGAAGAACTGCGCGCGGTGGTGCAGGAACAGCTGCAGCGCATGAACGAGATCGTGGAACACCGCCTGCAACGCGCCGCCGCCGCCGGCCGCACCGCCCTCGGTGCGCCGCTGCCGGTGGCGCCGGCGGTGCGCCGGATTCTCGGCGCGCTGGACAAGGCCTACGCCGGAAAATCGGTGCACGCCGAAATCGACATCGCGCCCGGGGTGGTGTTTCGCGGCGACGAAGGCGACCTGCTCGAAGTCGTGGGCAATCTGGCGGACAACGCCTACAAGTGGGCGTGCTCGTGCGTGCGGGTGCAGGCGCGCAACGACACGGCGGGACGGGAACTGACGTTGCGTGTCGAGGACGACGGCCCCGGCATCCCGCCCGATCAGGTTGAGCGCGTGCGCCAGCGCGGCGTGCGCGCCGACACGACCACGCCGGGGCACGGGTTGGGCATCGCCGTGGTGCAGGAAATGGCCGAGCTTTACGGCGGCGAACTGGTGATTTCCCGCAGTCCCCTCGGCGGGGCCGCGGTGGAAGTGCGGTTGTAATAAAATACCCGTCTCAACGACCCGGAGGTTTGACACATGAAACGTTTAGCGATTTTCTCTCTCATTATCGCCTTTGCGGCGGTTACTGCCGGTTGTGCGACCGATGAGTACGGCAACCGGCTGCCCATGAGCGACGCCCAGAAGGGCGCGATCATCGGCGCGGTGGGCGGGGCCGCGGTGGGCGCGATCGGCAACAAGAGCAACCGCAACCGCGGCGCGATCATCGGCGCTGTCGGCGGCGGCATCGCCGGTGCCGCCGTGGGCTCGTACATGGATTCACAGAAGAAGGATTTCGAGAAGGTGCTCGCCTCTGAAGTACAGTCGGGCGCAATCGAGATACAGAAGGTCAACCAGCACGACCTGCTGGTGACCATGACGTCGCAGACCGCGTTTGATTTCGATTCGACGACGATCAAGCCGGGCTTCTACACCACCCTGGACAAGATCGCGGGCGTTCTGGTCCGTTACGGCAAGACCCGGCTCACCATCATCGGCCACACCGACAATGTCGGCACCAACCAGTACAACCAGACCCTGTCTGAGCACCGCGCCCAGGCGGTCAATGATTACCTGCGCAACAAGGGTGTGCTGGTGCAGCGGCTCGAGTTCCTCGGCCGGGGCGAGACTGCGCCGCGCGCCACTAACGCCACCGAGGAGGGACGCCGCCTCAACCGGCGTGTGGAGATCGTCATCGAACCGATCGTTGCAGAAACCCAGGACCAGACGCCGGGCTGAACAGGAAGGGGCCGCTTATCGGCTGATGAGCGCGTGCTCGGTGTGCGTGGCCCGCGTGCTACGATTTGCCGCGTTGTACGTGGATGACTTTCATCAAATCCGATCGTATTGAAATGGAGGTTTTTATGCACAAGAAATGGCTGACGGTGGTTACGGCAATGGCGCTGATTTTCGGCGCGACGCAGATGTCCGTGGCGGACAAAGGCGGAGCGCCCGGCGCACGCGCCGGCGGCATGTCTTCCGACCACATGAGCCCGACGGGGCAGGCGGATTCGAATGCCCAGAATCGCGAGGGCGCGACCCGCGGCATGGATCGCGCGCAGGAGCGGATGAGCGATCAGGGCCAGGAACACGGCAAGGGCGGGCAGAAAGCCAAGAAGCACAAGAAGAACAAAGACGAACACAAGAACCGGGAGCGCGACAAGGATAAAGACAAGGACAAGGATCAGGAGAAGAAAAACTGATCCACGGGCGTCTGCCCGACGCGGTGGTTGAACGATTTAGCTGTTTCGCTCGACCGTCTCGCGCGCCGGGCCGGTGACGCGTTCATCCCGTGTCTCGCGCTCGACCGTTGCCCGCTCGGTGCAGACGCGCTCGCCTGCTTGCTCGAAGCGCAGGAACTCCTTGATCCGGGTGTTGGCCTCGCGGGCGCAGGCGAGCGATCGGGGTTTCTGTTTCCAGCCCCAGTAGTCGGAGTGATCCGCGCCGGGATTTTCCTTCTGGGTGAGATTGACCGGCGCGACCGCGTCGGCCCAGAATTCGCGGCCGAGCGCCGTCGGGAAAAAACCCTCGCCGGTGGCCGCGGACTGACCGAGCGGGAACGCGAACGACAACACCACGTCGCTCGACGAATACAGGCTCAGGCCCGCCTCGCTTAACACCTTGTCGTATGCCTCGCGCAGCTCGTGCCGGTCGGGCCGCGGTTCGAGCATGAAGGTCGGCACCGCGCCCGCCATCAGCACCACGCGGCCGACGCTGATGTCACTTTTACCGCGCAATGCCTTGAGCAGTTCCAGCGTCAGCCGGCAACCCATGGAGTGGGCCACGATGTCCAGCTGTTTGTGGCCGCTTTCACGCGCCGCCCGCGCCAGCGTGTCGGCGAGCGCTTCGGCGGTTTCACGCGCGCGGCCGATGCTCCACGGATAGAACAGCGCTGAAACAATTCCCCAGTCGGCGTCGCCCGGCCAGTAAATCTGCATCAATCGGCCGCCGGCCACGGGCGTGTCGTCGTCCAGATTGGCCAGCTCGCGCTGCATGGCCTCGAATCCGCGATACGCCTCCTCGCCGGCCTTGAGATCGTTGTTGTAACCGTGAATCAGCAGCAGCAGGCGACGGCGGCAGGCGAGCTGGAGATACTCCTGTTCGGACGGTTCGGTCCTGACCCCGCCGCCCTGCGCGCGCTGGCGGAACGACAGCCGTGCGGTCGGTTCGCGCGCCACGCGCCTATCTCCGCGCGCGCAGGCTGGTGAGCGCGCTGACGACGTCCTTGGCGAACGGTGCGACCAGTCCGCCCAGCACCGACAGCAACGCCACCAGCGCCGGGCCCGGCTGCGGTTTCTGGTTCAGCAGTATCCACGCGAGCAGCGCGCCGCCGCCGGCCACGGACCACAGCTGGTTGAGACGCGCCCAGGCGAATTCGATTTCGTTCTGCAGCACGTCGAGCTTGCGGCTCACCAGGTTGCCGAGCCGGGCGCGCGCCTGCGTCGCGCCGCGGGCCTGCGTGTCTTCCGCGATCGAGGCTTTCCGTGGACGGCCTTCCATGCGTTCCTCGCTGAAGCGGCGCCAGATCTTGGCATCATCGCCTCCGTCGCGCAGTTCGCGCGCCGCGGGCATGGCGGCGATGAATTCGTAGAACGCCGGGTACTTCGAGGGAAAATCGAGCGCCACGTTTGCCGCTGCCTGGACCTGGCCCATGAGCTTCGCGGTCGGCTGGTCGTAGAGCACCGCGGCGTTTCCGGGTCCGCCGGCCGCGAGCAGCATGAGCTGCTGGTAGGCGGCCGGGGGGTTCGGCGCGGTCGCCAGCCAGCGCCCGAGGCGGCGCCGGTGGAAATGCCGTCGCCAGTAGGTCACGCTCTTGATGAGTTCCAGCATCGCCATGGCCACGGTGCCGATGGCGGCGAGCAGCAGGGCGTAATCGAGAATTTTTCCGGAAAAGCTTTCCACGGCGACGGCAACGGTGCTGGTATCCATGGCGGCCAACCTCCTGTAGGTGGAATCGTGTTTTTATGTCCATGTCGCGCGGGCGACCGGGTGAAATTATTGCGGCGGAACGAATCTCCTTGAGCATGCCTGGTGGGTTGTTATTCTCCCGGCCCGGGATCGGGGCCGTCAAGCCGCCGCAATAATTTGGAGATATTTAATGATCTTTGTTATTGACCCGGCGCGCCCGTGTGTCGTGGACGCCCAGTAACGACCATTGTGGCCTGTCTTCGTTCAAGATCAATCGCGCCGGGTCAATAACTGCTACCGCGGCTGTCTGGCAAGCGAGCCGTTTCGGTTTTGAAAGGACCACCTGTTCGCATCAGCGCCATGGATGGTAAAGTGTCGCGCGGCAATATTTCGCCGCCCGTGGCCAATCCGGCTGCATCAGGGACGATGAGGTGAACATGAGGTTCTGTGCCGTCAAAAGCGGGACGTTCCGGTCGCTCCTGGCGCTCGTGTTGCTGTCGGCGACAACCGTTGCGCGGGCCGATCCGCCCGAGCCGTGGCTGAAGGGGCTGGCAAGCGCGATCCTCCCTGGCGCAGGGCAGGCGAGCAACGGCGATTACGGCGACGCGGCGCTGCATTTCGGTGTTTTCGCGGTGTCGGTCTACGGCGCGCTGCGCTACAAGGACCGCAGCGATTACCTGGACGCCGATAAGCGCTACGACGAAGACAACAACCGCGAGTTCATCAACCGGACCACGCTGCATTACGACTACGCGGTACGGCTTGCGTCCGACACGACGCTCTATTCCGGCTATGCGGCCTACCGTGACGCGCGGCAGCGTGACAACAGCGGCTTCCGTACGCCGGCCCCGCGCGAGTCACTCGGCGACCTGGCCAGGGCGCCGTTCTCCTTTGATTATCTTTCGCGCCCGACGACCTTCATCCCGCTGGCGGTCGAAGCGGCGCTGCTGTACCACTACCGGGACAGCAAGGATGCCTACGGCATCTATCGCGCCGATGACGTGAGCGAGCGCGATCTGCACGTGTTCAACCTGACCGCGAACGAAATGACCGCGGTTGGCGAGGAGGCGTTTTTCCGCGGGTTCCTGAACAACGAGTTCAGCAGCCGTTACGGCGACAACACCGGCCTGGCGGTGTCCTCGGTGATCTTCGGGCTGGCGCACACCGGCCAGGGCCAGACCGCCAACGCGCTGCAGGCGACGGCGGCGGGGTTTTATTTCGGCTGGCTGCATCAGAAGAACGGCTATGCGACGGGCGAGGGCGTGGCGCTGCATTACTGGTTCAACGTGCTCGCCGGCGCCGCGGCGATCCACAACGGCGGACGCGCGGAACTTCTGCATATCCAGCTGCCGTTTTAGCAGGGCATCAATCTCCGTTTATTATCGTTACCGCGCGAGGTACATTGAAGGTTGCCAGGAAAATGGGTAACACCCTCAGGAGGAAAACATGCGCAAGCTTTTGCAGTGGTGCGGAAGTCTGGGGCTGATCGTTTCCATCGGCGCGCACGCGGCCGAGGCCGGTCCGTCGACGAGCCTGCCGCAGGTGGAGTATTCCGCGGAGCGGGTGATCTCGGGCGAGCAGGGCGGGAAAAGTATGCAGATGAATACGCGCGTATATTACGCCAGGGGCAAGGAACGCGACGAAACCGAAGCTCACGGCCAGAGCATGACCATGATCATGCGTCACGACAAAAAACTGGCCTGGATGCTCTTGCCGGACCAGAAGATGTACATGGAGATGTCATACGCGGATCAGGCCCAGTACTGCAACTGGCCGTGCGTCAACATCGAGAAGTCGAAGATGGGAGAGGGCAGAGGGTACACGACGCTCGGCAAGGAAACCGTCAACGGCGTCGAGACCACGAAGTACAAGATCGTCTGCGTCGACAGGAAAGGCGAAACCATCGAGGGCCTTTTCTGGGTCGCGGCCAACGGCGTGGTGATCAAGATGGACTTCACGACCGCCGCCAAGAGCGGCAAGCCGCAACACGCCGTCATCGAGTTGCGCAACGTGAAGATCGCTGCTCAGGATCCGGCGCTGTTCGAGATACCCAAAGGCTACAGCAAGATGAGCATGCAGGGCATGCCGCTCGGCGGCGGGCCCGCGGGAATGGGTGGCGCGCCCGGCGGCGTCGGCTCCGGCATGAAGGACCTCATGAAAGGAGTCCTCGGCCGCTGACGTCGCGACGTGGAGCGGTTGAGCGTACGCGCTTTGTTCTGAATCGCTTGCCGAAAAATGCGGTCAGCAGTGAATCTGCCAGACAGATGCCGAGATCAGCCGAGCGTCGATGTTTCGACTGATGAAATGAGCGGCCGCGAACGCCGTGCGGCGGTTGCGTGGGCCTGAAAAGGGCGTTATAACGTGCCGGCCCGGCAAGAATAAAAAAACCTGCCATAGCGGTGTTGCGATGGAGATCGGCCATGCCGTTACAGAGCGCCCGCCACTTCCTGCAGATTCCCGGACCGACCAATGTGCCGGATCGCGTCCTGCGCGCCATTGACCGTCCCACCATCGATCACCGCGGCCCCGAGTTCGCCGCGCTCGCGCGCGAATGTCTCGCGGGCCTCAAGTCCGTTTTCAAGACCGCCGGCCAGGTGGTGATTTATCCCGCCTCCGGCACCGGCGCCTGGGAAGCGGCGCTGGTAAATACCTTGTCCCCCGGTGATACCGTATTAATGTTCGAGACCGGCCACTTCGCCACCCTGTGGCGCCGGATCGCCGGCAAGCTCGGACTCGAAGTGGAGTTCGTCCCGGGCGACTGGCGCCACGGCGTCGACCCGGCGGTGGTAGAGGAAAAATTGAACGCCGATCCGGCGCACCGCATCAAGGCAGTGATGGTGGTGCACAACGAAACCTCCACCGGCGTCACCAGCCGCCTCGCCGAGATCCGGCAGGCCATGAATCGCACGCGGCATCCGGCGCTGTTCATGGTCGATACCATCTCTTCGCTGGCCTCGATGGACTACCGCCAGGACGAGTGGGGCGTGGACGTGACCGTCGCGGGCTCGCAGAAGGGACTGATGCTGCCGCCGGGCCTGAGCTTCAACGCCGTGAGCGACAAGGCGCTCGCCGCCGCCAAAACCGCGCGGCTGCCGAAGTCGTACTGGGGTTGGGAAGAGATGATCGAGTCCAACCGTAACGGCTTCTTCCCGTACACGCCCGCGACCAACCTGCTCTATGGGTTGTGCGAATCGCTCAGGATGCTGAGTGAAGAGGGCCTGGATAACGTTTTCCGCCGGCACGCTCGTTTCGGTGAGGCGGCACGGCGCGCCGTGCGCGCCTGGGGCCTGGAGCTGCTGTGTCTCGATCCGCGGGAATACAGCAACGCGCTCACCGCGGTGCTGTTGCCCGAAGGCCGCAGCGAGACGGAACTCCGCCGTGTGATTCTGGAGAACTTCAACATGTCGCTCGGCAGCGGACTCGGCAAGCTGCAGGGCCGGGTGTTTCGCATCGGGCATCTGGGCGATTTCAACGACCTCATGCTGTGCGGCACCCTGTGCGGCATCGAAATGGGGCTGGAGCTCGCCGGCGTGCCGCACCGGCAAGGCGGGGTCGCGGCGGCCATGGCTTATCTCACGGCGGAGAACGCGAACCGGCAACAAACGACCGTGCGCCGGAGCGCTTCTTGAACCCGTCGCGGATATCGGGGACGTCTCACCGCAACACACGAGTATCGGAACCACGACAAGGAGAACGACCATGAAGCGGCGAATCTTGTTCAATCTGGTTGCAGGCATGTTTGGCGTATTCATCTCGACCGCCGCTGGCGCCGAAACGATCGAGCTCAAGTTCGGCCACGACGGCGCCCCCGGCTCGCTGTTCGCGGCGTCGAGCGAGGAGTTTGCGCGGCGTGCCAACGCCAAGCTTGGCGACAAGGCCAAGGTACTCGTCTTCGGTTCCAGCCAGCTGGGTGACGACACCGAGGTGCTGCAAAAGGTCAAAGTTGGGACCGTGGACTTCGCCATCCCTTCGACCATCATGTCCTCGGTGGTGCCGGCGTTTGGCCTCTTCGAAATGCCTTACCTGGTGAAGGACCGCCAGCACATGCAGCGCATCGAACGCGAGGTCGTCTGGCCGACCCTGGCGCCGCTCGCGGAGAAGCAGGGTTACAAAATCCTCGCGGTGTGGGAGAACGGTTTTCGCCAGATCACCAACAGCAAGCGCCCGGTCGTGACGCCCGACGATCTCAAGGGCATGAAGCTGCGCGTGCCCAAGGGCAAGTGGCGCGTGCGCATGTTCCAGGCCTACGGCGCGAGCCCCTCGGCGATGGGACTCTCCGAGGTGTTCGTGGCGCTGCAGACCGGCGTGATGGACGGGCAGGAGAATCCGTTCCCGCAGATCTACGCCATGAAGTTCCAGGAGGTGCAGAAATACCTGTCGCTCACCGACCACGTGTACACCCCGGCCTACGTGACGGTGTCGGCGAAGAAATGGGAGACCCTGCCGCCCGACGTACGCCAGGTGCTGGAGCAGACCGCCAAGGAGACCCAGGCCTACGTTTACGAGACCGCGACGCGCATGGACAAGGAACTGCTCGAGAAGCTAAAGGCCGCCGGGATGCAGGTGAACGTCGCCGACCGTCAGGCGTTCGTCAAGGCGAGCGGCCCGATCTACGACGAGTTCGCGCGTGAGGTGCCGGACGGCAAGGAAATGATCGACAAGGCCCTGAAACTCGCCGGACCGAAGTAAGCGCGCGTCCGGGAACGGAGCCATCATGCTTGCGCAAGTGCGTGGCGCCTTCGAGCGCCTGCTGGAATGGATCGTCATCGCTTTGCTGCTGCTGCTGGCGCTGGAGGTCGTTCTCGGCGTGGTTTACCGCTACCTCGGCAGCCCGCTCGCGTGGTATGACGAGATCGCCTCGGTGCTGCTCGCGTGGGTGACCTACTACGGAGCCGCGCTCGCGGCCCTGAAACGCACTCATATCGGTTTCCCCGGTTTCGTCGCCGCACTGCCGGCGCGGTGGCGACTGGCCGCCGTCCTGCTCGCCGAAGCCTGCGTGCTGGCGTTTTTCGGGTTGCTCGCGTGGTACGGCGTGCGCGTGCTGCAAATGCTGGCCGGTGATACCCTCACCACCGTTGACGTCCCCGTCAGTGTGACGCAATCGGTGATCCCCGTCGGCGCCGTGCTGTTCATCGTCGCCGAGTTGCTCAGCCTGCCGCCGACGCTGCGCGCGATCCGCCATCGCGCCGCGTCCGCCGCCGCAGACCTCGATCCATGAACACCCTGGCGCTGGTCGTCGCCATTCTGGCGCTGATGATCATCAACGTGCCGATCGCGGTCGCGCTCGGCGTGGTCGCGGTCGCGGCGATGGTGGCCTCGCATGGCACTGCGGCGCTGCTCAACCTGCCGCTCGTGATGTACACCGGCGCGACCAGCTTCCCGCTGATCGCGATCCCGCTGTTCATTCTCGCCGGCGCGATCATGAACGCCTCCGGCATCTCGCGCCGGCTGGTGGCCCTGGCTTCGGCGCTGCTCGGCTTTATCCGCGGCGCGCTGGCGCTCGTGAGCATCGGCGCCTCGCTGTTCTTCGCGGAGATCTCGGGCTCGGCGGTGGCCGACGTGGCCGCGATCGGCTCGATCCTGATCCCGGCGATGAAGCGCAAGGGTTACAGCAAGGAGTTCGCCGCCGCGGTGGTATCGTCCTCGGCCACGCTTGCGGTCATCATCCCGCCCTCGATCCCGATGGTCCTGTACGCCGCCATGGCCGACACCTCGGTGGTGAAGCTCTTTGTCGCCGGCATCATCCCGGGCGTGATCGGCGGATTGCTGCTCATGGCGGTTGCCTACTGGTTTGCGGTGAAAAACGACTTTCCGGTCGAACAGGCGTTTCAACTCGCGCGCGTGTGGACGACGTTCAAGGAGGCCGCCTGGGCGCTGCTGCTGCCGCTCATTATCCTGGGCGGCATCTTCGGCGGTGTGGTCACCGCCACCGAGGGCGCGGCGCTCGCGGTGGTCGCGGCGCTGCTCATTGGCGTGGTCATTTATCGCGAGCTCGATTGGCCGCATCTCAGACAGGCCATGATCGAGGGCGGCATCCAGACCGCCGTGGTGATGCTGCTGGTGGCGGCCTCGGCGCTGCTCGGCACCTATCTCACCGAGATCCAGGCGCCGCAGAAACTCGCCGCCGCGGTCGCGCAGCTCACCGACAACCGCTATCTGGTGCTCGCGCTGCTGAACCTGCTGTTTCTGGTGCTGGGACTGTTCCTGCACTCGGCGGCCGCGATCATCCTGGTGGTGCCGGTGGTGATGCCGCTGATCCAGACGGTGGGGATCGATCCGGTGCACTTCGGGCTCATCGTTACGGTCAACCTCGGCATCGGCCAGCAGACCCCGCCGGTCGCGAGCGTGCTGATGACGGCTTGCTCAATCGCCAAGTCCGATATCTGGGAGACCAGCAAGGTCAACATTTATTTCATCGGGGTGCTGTTGCTGGTGCTGATCATGGTGACCTACGTCCCGGCGATCCCGATGTCGCTGGTGCACTTGTTCTACGGGTGAGCGCCGGCCATGCCTGAAGCCACGCTGTTGCCGCAGCAGGAACGGGTCGCGATCACCAACGTTTTCCTGATCGGCCGCAATTATCTCGTCGATCCGGAGGAGCGCCGGAAAGCCGCGGCGGGCGATCCGGTCGTATCGCTCAAGCCCACTTCAGCCGTGATCTTCGAGGGTCGGCCCATCGTCTTGCCCGAGTTCTCGCGCGTGGTGCATTTCGAGATCGAGCTTACCGTTCTGATCGCTGCCGGCGGCAAGAATATACCCGAGGCGGATGCGCTCGCGCAGGTGCTGGGCTATGGCGTGGGGTTGGATCTCACCGCACACGACCTGCACCAGCAGGCGAAGACGCGCGGTTTGCCGTGGACGCTGTGCAAGGGCTTCGACACCGCGGCGCCGCTGTCGTCATTCATCGACGCGCGGCGCGTGGCCGATCCGCAACATGCCCGGTTCACGCTCGACGTGAACGGCGCACGGCGTCAGGACGGTGACGCCGCGCAGATGGTCTTCGGCATCGCGCGCATCGTGAGCTATCTGAGCCGCGTCTTCACCCTGCAGCGCGGCGACGTGGTCTACACCGGCACGCCTGAAGGGGCCGGGCCGCTGGCGCGCGGCGACCGGCTCGAGCTGGATTACAACGGGATGGTCAGCGCCGGATTTGACGTGCTGTAGTCAAAAGCACGTCACAGCAGCACGTGTTCGATGCCGCCCTGCTTCACGCGCGCGATGAAATCCTGCGCCCAGGCTTCGCCCATTTTCAATCGCGCCAGTTCGACCACGATGTAGTCGGTGTCGAGCCCGGTGCTGTCGGCGTAGCGCGCCAGCCCCTGCTGGCAGGCGGGGCAGGAGGTGAGCATCTTCACGTTGCCGTCGCGGGCGCGTTCGTGGCCGGTGAGTTGCGCGATCCCCTGGTGGATTTCCTGTTCCTTGCGGAACCGCACCTGCGTGGCGATGTCCGGGCGCGACACCGCGAAGGTGCCGGCCTCGCCGCAGCAGCGGTCGGAGAGCAGCACCTCCTGCCCCATCAAGGATGACGCGACCTTGAGCGGCGCATGCGTCTTCATCGGCGTGTGACATGGGTCGTGGTACAGGTATTTCACGCCCGGCACGCCGTCGAGCTTCACGCCCTTTTCCATCAGGTACTCGTGGATGTCGAGCAGGCGGCAGCCGGGGAAAATCTTGCTGAACTGGTAGCGCAGCAGCTGGTCCATGCAGGTGCCGCAGGAGACGAGCACGGTCTTGATATCGAGATAGTTGAGCGTGTTGGCGACGCGGTGGAACAGCACCTGGTTGTCGATCGAGATGCGGTTGCCGCGCGCCTCGTCGCCGCCCGCGGTCTGCGGATAGCCGCAGCAGAGGTAGCCCGGCGGCAGCACCGTCTGCGCGCCGACGTCGTAGAGCATCGCCAGCGTGGCGAGCCCGATCCGGCTGAACAGCCGCTCCGAGCCGCAGCCGGGAAAATAGAACACCGCGTCCGACTCGTCATTGATCTTGCGCGGGTCGCGCACGATGGCGACCTGCCTGGCGTCCTCCACGCCCAGTGCCGCGCGCATGGTCTGCGACGGCAGTCCCGGCGGCAGCGGCCGTTTCACGAAATGCACCACCTGCGCCGCGACCGGTGTGGTGCCCACGGTACTGGCCGGGCGCGATTCGCGCCGCGCGAACGGCTTGCTCAAGAGGCGGTAGGCGAGCCGTTGCGCCGCATAGCCCCAGCCGATCAGGAAGTGGCGCATCAGCTTGATGGTCGCGGGATCGGTGACGTTGAGGAACGCCAGCGACACACGCGTGCCGAGGTTCAGGCGTTTTTTGCCGCGGGCGCGCAGCAGGTTGCGCATCTGGATCGTGACTTCGCCGAAGTCGATGTCCACCGGGCAGGGTTTTTCACACCGATGGCACACGGTGCAGTGATCGGCGACGTCGTTCATCTCGTCGAAGTGGCGGATCGAGATGCCGCGCCGCGTCTGTTCCTCGTACAGGAACGCCTCGATGATGAGGCCGGCGGCGAGAATCTTGTTGCGCGGCGAGTACAATAGATTGGCGCGCGGCACGTGCGTGGTGCACACCGGCTTGCACTTGCCGCAGCGCAGACAATGCTTGATTTCGTCGTTGAGCGCGCCCAGCTCGCTCGCTTCGAGGATCAGCGCCTCCTGTTCCACCAGCCGCAGCGACGGCGTGTACGCGCCGTCGAGGGTCGCGCCCGGCAGCAGCTTGCCGCGGTTGAACCGGCCCTCGGGATCGACATCGCGCTTGTAGCGCGCGAACGCCTCGATCTCCGGGGCGTCGAGGTAATGCAGCTTGGTGAGGCCGATGCCGTGTTCGCCCGAGATCACGCCGCCGAGCGATACGGCCAGTTGCATCACGCGGTCGACGATGCGATGCGCCTCCTGCAGCATGGTGTAATCGTTGGAGAACACCGGGATGTTGGTGTGCACGTTGCCGTCGCCGGCGTGCATGTGCAGCGCCACGAACAGCCGGCTGGCGCGCAGCCCGGCGTGGATCTCGTCGAGCCGCCGGCGCACGCCCTCGAGTTCGCCGCCGAGAAAAATGTTCTTGAGCGGCCGTTCCACCTCGCGACGGTAGGAAATGCGGACATCGCGTCGCGCCAGCAGGTCGAAGAAGCTGTCGCCCGGGCGGATTTTGCTACGCTCGGTTTCGTCGAGCGCCGCGGCGTTGCGCGTGGCATCGGCGTCCAGATTCACCAGGATCGCGCGCCAGCGCGTGCGCACCTCGGTCAGCAGCCGGCGTGCGTCACGCTTCTTGGATTCGAGGATGGCGTCGCCCTCGGCGCTGTGTCCGGTTTCAGGACCGGCGCGCAGTTCCGGCATGTCGCCGGCGAGATAATCGACCACCGCGTCGATCATCCTGAGTTTGTTCTGCGTGGATTGCTCGATGTTGATGCGGTCGATGCCGCGGCTGTAGTCGGCCAGCCGTTCGAGCGGGATCACCACGTCCTCGTTGATCTTGAACGCGTTGGTGTGCGCCGCGATCGCCGCGGTGCGCGCGCGGTCGGCCCAGAACCGGGCGCGCGCCTCCGGGCTCACGGCAATGAAGCCCTCGCCGTCGCAGCGGTTGGCGAGCTGCACCACGCGTGCCGCAGCGCGCGCGCAGGCGTCCTCGTCATCGCCGGCGATGTCCGCCACCAGCACCATCTTCGGCCGCTCGCGCCGCGCCGCCTTGGTGCTGTAGTTCACCGCCTTCACGTAGCGCTCGTCGAGATGTTCGAGTCCCGTCAGCGCCACGCCGGGTTCGGCGTCCAGGTGACGCTTGATCTCGACGATCGCCGCGACCGCGGGCGTGAGGTCGGCGCCGAAAAATTCGAGGCACACGGTGCGCAAGAAGCGTGACTGTCGATGCAGTACGAACACCGCCGAGGTGATGATGCCGTCGCAGCCTTCCTTCTGCACGCCCGGCAGGCCACCGAGAAATTTCGAGGTGACGTCCTTGCCGAGGCCGGGCTTGCGCAATTCGCGCCCGGGGATTTTCAGCTCCGTCGCTTCGCCGAGGCGCGTGCGGCCGTCGGCGGCGTAACGGGTGAGGCGGAACCGCACCGTCTTCTGTTCGTGGATCTTGCCGAGGTTGTGATCGAGCCGCTCGACTTCGAGCCACTGCGCGTCCGGCGTAACCATGCGCCACGAGGCAAGGTTGTCGAGCGTCGTGCCCCAGCGCACCGCCTTCTTGCCGCCGGCGTTCATGGCGACGTTGCCGCCGAGCGTGGAAGCGTCCTGCGATGTGGGATCGACCGCGAACACATAACCGGATCGTCCGGCCAGTTCGGCCACGCGCCGCGTGACCACGCCGGCCCCGCCGCGCACCGTCGGCACCGGCTGCGCCAAACCGGGCAGGACGCGCATTTCGACCGCGCCCAGGTCTTCGAGCTTTTCGGTGTTGATGATGGCGGTGTCGGCGTACAGCGGCACGGCGCTGCCGGTGTAGCCGGTGCCGCCGCCGCGCGGGATGATGGTGAGCCCGAGGTCGACGCAGGCGCGCACGATCGGCGCCACCTCGTCCTCGGTGTCGGGCGTGATGACCACGAACGGCAGCTCCACACGCCAGTCGCTGGCGTCGGTGACGTGCGACACGCGCGCCATGCCGTCGAAGCCGATGTTGTCGCGGCGCGTGACGCGCGCCAGCCGCTTGAGCGCCCGGCGGCGCATGTCCTTCTGCGCCGGCAGCCAGGCCTCGAACTTGCGCACCGCGGCGCGCGCCGCGGCCTCGAGCTGCAGCGCCAGTTCGTTGCCCTCGGCGCGCGCCAGGATCTGGTCGAGGCGGTGATGCAGCGCGTGCGTGAGCGACTGCCAGCGCGCCGGGTTCTCCATCAGGTCGTCCTGGATGAACGGATTGCGCTGAATCACCCACATGTCGCCCAGCACCTCGAACAGCATGCGCGCCGAGCGTCCGGTGCGGCGCTGGCCGCGCAGCGTGTCGAGCACGCTCCAGGTTTCCGCACCCAGGAAACGGATGACGATCTCGCGGTCGGAGAACGAGGTGTAGTTGTACGGGATCTCGCGGATGCGCCGGCTGGCGAGCGCCTCGCTGGTGCCGCCGGGTACGGCGCTGTCCGGGGAAATGGACTTCATGGGTAGAGAATAATACGCTTCCTGCCGTCCGCGTGGGGTCCGCTTATAAATGCCGATTCATATATAGATGAGGAGCGTGCCGGCAGTACGGTCGTACAAAGCCCTGTTTTTTGCCAAGGTATCGAACATGACAAGGCGAACCGTCCGCCCATGAAACCCGATTTGCATCACGGCGTGCAGGCGCGGCTGCGGCGGTTGCGCTGGACCGCGTTCACGCTCGTGGCCGTGTCGTACATGCTGGCGTTCTTTCACCGTGTGGCGCCGGCCGCCATCGCTTCCGATTTGCAGCAGGCCTTCCATGCCAGTGCCGCGGCGCTCGGTGGCCTGGCCGCGACCTATTTCTATGTATACACCGTGATGCAGATTCCGACCGGCGTCCTGGTCGACACGCTCGGACCGCGGCGCATCGTCACGCTCGGCGGCATCGTGGCCGGCGCCGGTTCGCTCCTGTTCGCTTACGCCGCGACGCTGACCGATGCCTCGATCGGCCGGCTGCTGATCGGGCTGGGCGTGTCGGTGGCGTTCATCGCTCTGCTCAAGCTCAACGCCGCCTGGTTCCACGACCGTCACTTCGGCACCGCGGTCGGGCTCACGCTGCTGCTCGGCAACGTCGGTTCGGTGCTGGCGGCGGCGCCGTTCGCGTGGGTGCTGCAATTCACCTCGTGGCGCACGGTGTTCATCGTCATCGGCGCTGTGTCGGTCGCGACCGCCGCGCTCACCTGGCTGTGGGTGCGCGACCATCCGGGCGAAGTCGGCCTGCCGAGCCTGCGCGAGCTGGACGGCGAGGCGGCGCATCCGCGCCACGAGGGTCACTGGTTCGAAGGTCTGACGGCGGTGCTGCGCAACCGCCTCACCTGGCCGAACTTCTGGATGAACCTCGGCATCGGCGGATCGTTCCTCGCCTTCGCCGGGCTGTGGGCGGTGCCGTTCCTGCGCGACGTGTACGGCATGGACCGCGCGGCAGCCACGCAGCACACCAGCCTGATGCTCGCCGGTTTCGCGGTCGGCGCGTTTTCGGTGGGCGCACTGTCCGACCGTCTCGGCCGGCGCAAGCCGGTGCTGACTGCGACCGCGCTGGTGCATCTATTGTGCTGGTTACCGCTGGTGTTGGCGCTGCCGATGTCGCCCGCCGCGAGCTATTCCCTGTTCCTGCTCATGGGGCTCAGCGCCGCGAGCTTCACGCTCAGCTGGGCGTGCGTGAAGGAAGTGAACCGGCACGCGCTGTCGGGCATGGCCACCAGCGTCGCCAACACCGGCGTGTTTCTCGGCACCGGCATCCTGCAGCCGCTGGTGGGCTGGACCCTCGACCGCGCCGGCCCGGCGCAGGGCGCGACAGCGCAGTACCACATGGGCATGCTGATCTTCTTCGCCTGTGTCGCGTTCGGATTCGCCGGCAGCCTGCGCGTGCGCGAGACTTACTGCCGTTATCTTCATCGCTGACGCCGGCGGCTCCGGGCGCGTTCTCAGGCACCGGGAAATCAGGTACCGTTAGCGGGTTCAACGGCGGGAGACCCCGTGAAGGATTCGCTCAAGCCCGGCATCACCCACGAGTTCCGGTTTCGCGTGCCGGAATCCAAGACCGTGCCCGCGCTCTATCCGGAGTCGCCGGAATTCCAGGCGATGCCGCGCGTGTTCGCGACCGGATTCATGGTCGGCTTCATCGAGTGGGCCTGCATCCGGGCGGTGCACGCGCATCTCGACTGGCCGCGCGAGCAGACCGTGGGCACGCACGTGAACGTCAGTCACCTCGCCGCGACGCCGCCCGGACTGGAGGTGGTCGCGCGCGTACGCCTGGTGGAAGTGGACGGCCGGCGCCTGGTGTTCGAAGTGGAGGCCAGCGACGGCGTGGACGTGATCAGCCGCGGCACGCACGAGCGGTTCATCATCGACGCGGAGAAATTCATCCAGAAAACGCGGCAGAAGGCGACGACAGGCCGGAGTTGAAATCCTCGTGGCGGATTCCCGTTCCGGCTCAGCGCTTGAGGCCGAGGGGATCGTTCGGATCCACGTTGTCCTGAAACGGTTTCTTGCGATCGATGTTGGTGACCTGGTAGACCTTGCCGATCCAGTTGTTGATCACGGCCTCGGCGGTATCGTGCCAGGTGTTGTCCAGGCCCGGCACCACAATCGATTCCGGCAGCTCGGGCACCGGCGCGCCCCGGGCCCTGGCCGCGACCACCACGTCGCGGTGCTCATCGAGGATCGCCTCGGTGATCAGGCTGAAATAGTTTTCCGGGAACGGCGGATAATCCGCGCGCTCGCCTTTGACGAAACGCACCACCTCGCGCTTGTACTCCTTGTACAGGCTCACCGTGTCGTATTCCGGATGCCCCTGGAAAAAAACGATGCGGAAACGGTCCTCGCTCGCGGCCAGGTGCACGCCGGCCTCGTCGCTTTCCACCAGGATCGGCAGGCCCGCGGCCTCGAACTGTTCGCGGTCGATCTGGTTGAAGCGCGAGTGCGGCACGTCGAAGCGGGTGTTCACGTCGGACACCAGCGGATGCTTGCGGTCCACCACGCGGTGCGAATAAACCCCCCAGCGCTTGAAGCCGAGATGCCGCCGCTTCTTGCCGTAGCGGAACTGCAGCACCGCGTGGGTGGCGAGGCACGAGCACAGCGTCGAGGTGACATTGTCGTAGGCCCAGTCGATCACCTTGTTGAGCGGCTTCCAGAACGGCTCGAGCGCCAGGTCCGGCTGGGTCACGTTGGCGCCGGTGATGATCAGCGCGTCGAGTCCCTGTTCCTTGATCTGGTCGAAGCTTTCGTAGTACTGGCCGACATAGGCTTCCGCCTCGGCGCTGCGCTTGAGTTCCTTCACCGTGAACGGGTGCATGTAGAACTGCGCGATCTGGTTGGCCTCGCCCACGAGCCGGAAGAACTGGCGCTCGGTCGCGGCCAGCGCCGCGTCCGGCATCATGTTGAGCAGGCCGATGTGCAGCTCGCGGATGTCCTGGTGCAGCGCGATGTCGCGCGGCACGACGTTCTCGCCTTCCTGCCGGAGGCGCTCGAAGGTTGGTAGCTTGGAATTGGCGACCAGTGGCATGGCGCGGCCCTACCGCTCCAGGACCTTTTCCACCAGACGCAGGAAGCTCGACTCATCGCGCACTTCCTTGAGTTCGTCGGTGGTGAGGGTGTAACCGTATTGGTCCGCGATCGCCTGGTAGCGCGGTACGCGCGAGTAGAACAGGCGCGGGAACATCCAGCGCACGAAGTCGTCGGGATCGATCTGCGCCACGTAGGCGCAGCCCTTGTCGCGCAGGTAGATGTCCAGCTGTTCGTCGAGAAACGCCTCGCGATAGTACAGCGGCTTCGGATCGTCCTCGGCGCGGCGGATCAGTTCCTGTTCGTCCTTTTCGTTCGCCTTGAGATACAGGATCAGGGTGTGCTCGGCCAGCACCTCGATCGTCGCCGGATCGTCGAGTTCGCACAGCGAGCCGCCGGCGTCGTTGACGAAGTGTCGGTAGCCGTAGATTTCGCCGGCCTTGCGGATGAATTCCGGCACGTCGCGCATCGCGGCGATCTCCGCCCGCCGGTGCAGTTCCTGGCGGTGCTTGAATTCCTTGA